>JACCDO010806520.1_pt1 | contig 36523 bp, 18 predicted proteins | sample 7446101 | NCBI WGS metagenome assembly JACCDO01 (sample SAMN15323440, study PRJNA562643) | freshwater metagenome | isolation source: river surface water | place: USA:Blue River Watershed | collected 2017-08-16 | reverse complement strand
GGATATTTTGTCTTCAAGTGAATAATCAGGTTCATCTAATTCTTTATTAATGGTTTCAACAAATTTTTCATATTTTGATTCTTTAATAATTTTTTCAATTTGACCATTAAATTCATCAATTTTGTTTTTAACAAAATCAATTGGTTTTGCACTTTGAATTTTTTCGCAAATATAATAACTGTCGCGGAAAATAGCCATATTAAATTGTACAATGTAGCCAAGTTGATTTTTAGTTCTTAAAATATCAAAAAACTTTTCGCCCAAAATTTTTGTAAGCAAAAGCATTTGTGCATAGTCTTTTGGTGTAAACTGGCCAACATTGTAATAGTAGGCAATATAGTGTGATTTTTCATTTGGATTTGGATGAGAAATTATTGAGTTATCAATTTGGTTTGCTTGAACAAAAGGATATTGAGAGTTAAAAAATAATTTTGAAAACTGAGAATAAAGGTTTGAAACATTTTTTATTTGAATATTTCCATATGTAAGTGTTGTTAAACTTGAACCTTCTAATAAATCTTTTAAATAAGTTTCAATATCATTATATGTTATGTTGTATATTTGGTCAATCAATTCAGTGTATTTATATTCTGTTTTAATCACATTTGACTTAACTATATAACTTGCGAATTCGTGTGGATTTAAATATTTTATATTTTGATATGATTCGTTAAAACTTACAATAAGATTATTTGTGTATCTTTCATCTATTTTTTTAAAATGTTTGTCAATATTAAATATAAAATCACTTAATTGACTTAATAAAATTTGAATTTTTGAAAAATCATTAAGTGCACTTATATTTATATTTATAGATGATAATGATGCTACTGGTTCAAAATAAATATTATAACATAATTGTAATGGTTTGTAAAGTATCACATTTACTAAAAAATTAATAACAGAACATGATATTTGTGTTAATATGTAGTTTCTTGCACTTGAATAATATTTTGAATTGTTTAATTGTAACCACATACTAACAATTGGTTCACCAAATTCTGAACATCCACCATACCATTGTTTTTCAGCAATTAGTGTAGGAATTTGAAAATTGTCAATATTAGTAACTATACTCGGTTCCACATTTAAAAAATCATTTGAGGTATCATAATTAACTATTTCATTGTATGTGTTTACTACATTATCCAAAATCAATTTAAGTTCTGTATATTGATATTTATAATATTGGTCAGTTTGATATTTATGATGTAAGTCGTCATTATATTCTTTACCATGAATAACTTTAATTAAACTTTTATTGGTTAAATATTTTGAAAATAAATCTACATATTCTTTTGTTGTCTTGGTATTAAATATTTTAAAACTACCATCAAATACATTTGGAGTTTCATAGTAAAAATGATTAACTGCTAACATATTACATAAACTTTCAACATCGAATTTATTTAAACAGTCAAAAGATATATCAAAAACTTGCTTGTAATATTTTGCTATTTTATTTATATCCATGTGTAAAATTTGATTTATTTTATCGAATAGCACATGTTCACAATATTGCATGTTTGAATAACCTTCCTTTGTTAATTTTAGAGTAATAACAAATAATCCTTCAAATTTTGTTTCTGCTGATATATTTTTTAAGTATCCCAAGTTTTTTAAATGAAAATAAATTGATGACTCTGATTTATCTGTTAATATTGAATCAAATATTGTAAAATCTTTAGACAGCAGATATTTTTCTTGTGTTGGTATTTCATAAAGATAAGACACATCATACTTATTTGAAATTGACTTCAAATGATAACTTTTTCCAGCATTATTGTTATAATTTGGTTTAGAAATAACAAGTTTATTATTTGATTTATTATGTGGGCTAATTTGACCAAAAGTTTTATCAAGTATATTTGATAATTCATCAGTTTTTTTTGACGACATTATACAAATAGAAATATTATTTGAAGTATAAAACTTATTATAAAATTCAATAACTTTTTCTCTTATATCTTTTTTGTTTAATGTTTGAGAATTACCACAAAGAAAAGTATTAATTGGACTATCTGGATTTGCTAGATTTAATGTGAATTGATGATTTCTCCAACTATCACTATTAATATTTTTATTATGTTCACTATCAACTGCATTTATTTCTCTGGAAACAGCATCTGCATTAAATTCAGGGTCAATAAAAAATCTGCTAAAAATATCAATAATTTCTTCAAGCCCATCATCAAAAACATTAAAATAATAAACTGTTTCCATTGTATCGGTATAAGCATTAGAATAACCACCAAGTTCATTGAGACGTTCAGAGTAGTGATTTTCATTTGGATATTTTTTACTTCCCATAAATAACATATGTTCTAAAAAATGAGCCAATCCATCATATCCTTTTGGATTTTGAAAAGAACCTGCATGAACACAAACAGAGACATATGACTTTTGTAACGACTTATCATTAACAAAAACATACTTGATACCGTTTGCTAAAGTTCCACCATTAAAATCTCTAACATCAAATTTTGGTTTATTTATATTAATCATTGTATTAATATAAATAATAAAATATTGTTTAAATAACATTAATTAAATTCTTATTCTATACAAAGTCCAAATTTAAATTAATTAACTCGTGATTAATTGCATTTGCTTTATTTATTAAATTTACTTTTATAATTGCTTCATTCCATTTTTTAAAAAAATCTTTAATATCAAAGTTCCTATAATTAAAATTTTTTATATCATCAATCCATAAATTATCAATATGTCCTATTTCTTTAATTATTTGTGATATTTCATTTGGTAAATTATATGCAAACAAAAAAGGTGTGATAAGCAAATGATGATTAATTGAATTTAAATATTTGTCTGATTCTAAATTTTCTTCTTTAATTTCTTTTAACCATGCTTTTGTTAAGTTTTCATTTGAATTTGTTTTTATAAAATTAATAATACTTGATAATGATGGCACATTGTAAAATTTGTAAAAAGTTATATTATTAGTATGATAATCTTTCATATTACCAAATTGTGTAATTGTCAAATAATAAATATTTTTTAAATATTCTTTTGCATCTGAATTTACTGAATCATTTTTAGTTGATTCGATTATTTTAGTGTGTGCAATAATATCAATATGATCATAAAACAAGGAACTTAATTTATTTAATGTTGAGCTAGACTTTTCAACAATATAATTATAAATATCTTGATATGGGTCCATTGTTATGTTCATTGGTTTTGTATAAATAATTAAACCATTAAATTCTGTTTCAAGATAATCAATATTATCCTCAATCAATTGTATTGATTCAAGAAAAGCTTTTTTTTGATATTCGCTAAAATTAAATATTGATAAATTTAAATATTCACTTGAGTCAACAATTTTATTTTTATAAACCTTTCTTAAATCATTATCATCTAAACAAGAAAAATTTTCTGGCGACATTGTTAATGCCTTATATACTATGAAATTATGAAGAAAATTATGAATTGTTGTATAGTCAAGTCCAAGTTTGTCTACAATAAGATTAACAAATTGTATATTTAATTTAAAAAATCTCAACAGATAAATACGTGTTGTATTTTGAATATTCGTTTCATTAATTTTTTCACACATTAGTTTAAAATTTTCCATATCGAGTGTTATATATGTTTTTTTAATATTTACAATATTGGATTTTCCAAGAGCTTGATAATGTTTTTTTAAGAAAAAATCTAACCCGAGTTCTGGTCCAATTTCAATTGATGAAGGTAGATGGTCGTTTCCAAATAAATAAAAAATTAAACACAAGTCCCAAATTATTTTAAAGTTATTTGTTTTAATATTATTAATTGTGTTGTATAATTCTAAAATATTTTTTATAATTAGTTGTGCCTCAAGTATTTGGACATAACCAACTAAGTTAAAGTTTTTAATATATTTTGCAACAGTTAAATTAATATCTTTTCCAATTATTTTATAATATGACTGTTGAACAAGAATTTGATGAATTAAATCTGAATCTGTTGTATGAATACAATAGTCTCCAACTGAATCTGTGACAGATATGTGTTTAAAAATTTTTAAATCAGATTCTCCATTTTCTTTTGCACTATTTATAAAAATTGTGCTTTTTGGAAATTTTTTAGTCATTTTAAAATTAATAAATGATTCTAAATTTTTAATAAAACTAGATGAAGGTCCAAGTGATTTATCAATACTAAACCTGTTTTTAATCCATTTAAAATAATCAAAAATAAGAAGTTCATTAACTGGTTCATTTGAATATTTTTTACTCAAGTTTTCATTTAATTTCTTATGATTTGTTTCTAGTTTTTCAAAGTATTTTTTAAATAAAGACTTTTTCTCAGTTGATTCTAAATAATTTTTAATTCTTCTTCTTCTCTGTTCAATAACTTTTGAAATTGAAGGTATTCCATCAAAAAATATAGTTAAAGTTTGTATAAATGAAGGATTATGAATTTTATCAATTAAATCAATCATAACATTAAAAATTTTTTCATAAATAACAAGTTCTAATATCGTTATTCCTTCATTTGTTGTTTCAGAATTTGTATTTGAAGTAGTACTTGTTGTAATAAATGAAATAAACTTTTTAATTATTTCATCTTCATTAAATCCATCAAAAATACCAGTTATGTCATTTTCATTACAATACATTTTCCAGTGTGGTTGATTTAAAATATTTTTTAGTTGTTCTTCTAGAATTTCACCATTTCCACACATAAATGGTAAACATAGAATAATTTTAATTATGTCATTTATATCATTTTCAACTTCAATAATTTCTTGGTAAATTAAAAAATTTAAATCAAAAATAACATGATTAGAAACAATCTTTCTAATATTGTTATTAATATTAATTTCTTCAATACCATCGTTATTAATAGATTTTGAAATAAAATTTGCAAATCTATCAAGACCCATTTATTTATTATTAATATTAATTATACTAATGCTCTAAATCAAAATTTTAATTATTTTCACGAATTAAATTGTGAATTTCCCACATTACCTTACAATCAATTTCATTATAATATATAATTTCTTTCATAATTGGTTCTTGGTCAATATCAACTAGGTTCTTTTCATATAAATTATTTGCCAATATCATTGCATTAAGACCATTTGAACAAGGACTTGAAGTATCCCAAACAGAATCAATTAATTGATGCTTATTTAAAGCTTTTGCAATTGTTTTAAGTGAAAAATCTAAAGCTCCATGAACTGTAACTGGTTCACTAATAAACACTTTGTTTAAATCATAAAAACTTATATAACCATCTGGGAATTTATTTTTACCATGTCTTCCTTTAAAACTATTATAGGCACCAACTTCTGCAAAAGACCAGTGATACATTTTTGCTTTGGTTTTGTTTTCAGATTTAAGAACAGATTTAATGTAATTCATAAATTCGGAAAACATTTTAAATTCAGATTCAAGAGTTTTTTCTTTCATTAAAAATGTTTTAAAAACCCATTGAGAATCCTTTGAATAACCAACACCAATCATAAAAATAAATTGGTTTGAATCATAAGAAATAATACCATCCTTAATGATTGATCCAAAGTTGGAGTTTAATGTTTCAAAATCCAAATAAAATTCAACTGTATCGGCTCTTGTATTTTTCCAATTTTTCCTATCCCAAGTAATTTGTTTTGGTCTAATCAAGTCCGAAGACTGTCTATTAATATTTAATATTTGGTCCACAGTTGATGCAATTTTACCTGGTGTAAATCCCATTATTTTTGAATTACAATGTGGATCATTCCATCCATAAACTTGATGAGCATGTGCTGCTTTTCTACGCTTTATACCACAATACCATACATTTGTAATTTCACAAATCGCATTATTTAATTCGTTTTTAAGTTTTCTCCATTGACCATCTTTTTCATTTTTCATATTTGGAAAAAGTTCTCCTCTACATGGAATTGGTAATAATTTCCAATTTGACCCTTCATTGCGTAAAGTACAAATCCATTCAACAGCATTAGCAGTTTGACTCACATACTCTGAATCAATATTGTCAAAATCTATAACACCAAGCTTATTTAAAAAATTAGGTTCATCATACTTAACTCCACATGACTCCCATGTGTACTTTTTACCCCAAATATACCCTTTGTTTATATCAATGCCTAAAACTTTATTTAAAGCAGCAGTATAGATATATATTTGCCCTTTATAAGCAGGTATACTTTCTAAATTTGTAATATGTGTTCCATCTGCTCTTAACGGAATGTTTGAATGTTTGATATCAATAATTTTATAATGGAATGGTACTTGAAGCTTTGGTGAGCCCATTGTAGCTTCTTCATCTGATACCACTTCATATCCCATTAATTTATTAATATAGTCTGAACGAACAATTAGATCGGGAATACCAAATGTTTTATTTTCATAATCATGTAAAACACCCTGATAAATAATTGGTACACCTTGTCTCATAAGGTCAATAGTTTCCTTAAATTTTTCAGGTTTTTTACTGTGAATAAAATCTGCTACTTTTATAACTTTATGGGATTTTTTTATTAATTCAATTAACTCATTTTCAAATTCAATTCCAGCATTCATAATGTGTTTTGTAAATAAGTCAATATTATAATTTACATTTGATTTTGAATTTGGAATTCTAGAAGGTACATCATGTAAAGAATTAATGTTATATTCTTTTAAAAAGTCAAGAAGAGGGTCATTAAGCATATAATTACGTATACTAGATGCAGCCACCATATTACCCCAATCAATTAGAGTTTCTTCTTCTGTTTTTCTCTTTTTTGACGTTGATTGTGGTTTTGTTGTCAAGTCATCAGAACTATTTAAAGTGTTTATATTCTTTGAATCATTTAATTCATTAACATCCTTAATTTCATTGTAAAAACGTTTTCTTGACATACTTCCATTACTAACTGTGGAATTACTTGCTAAAATCATTCTTCTTTGATATCTTACAGTTCTTGATGGTTTATTTAAATTTAAAACAGTTCTTTCGTCAACAGATAAATTTTTTACCAAACAATATTTATCTTTAATTTCAAATATGTTCAAAAAGCTTGATTTATTTTCTGGTAAAACATCTGAAGTTATAATATCAAAATTAAGTTGTTTAAACACATATCTATTTAATTCAGAGAGTGCTTGTAAAATGTCTTTTTGTAATTGAAACAATCTACCATCAACATTAAGATTAATAAAATATAAATCACCAGTATTTTTGCACATAAACCAGTAATAATAACTAAATGATTCATCAAGTAAATTTAAATTGATCAAATCAACAGAATTAAGACTTGAATAAAATTTTGCAACTTTTAATGCTATTAAATCATTAAGTTTTTGTGTTTCTTCTGGTTTTGAATATGACCAATAGGTAATTATTTTTTCTTTGTCCATTTTATTATTTATTGATATTAATGTACAATTTACATTTATATCAATTTTTATTTAAATTTTATATTTTAAGGGGAATCAGGAAATAATATTTTCCCAACTGGTTTGGAATCTGGTGTTTGAAATAAATTTGTTCTAACATTATCGATACGAACTGGAGTGCTTGGTGTGTCAGGAAATAAAACTTGTGAAAAATTACTTGTTTCTTGATAATTTATTGGAATTTGTGTTGGTTTATTTTTTCCAATTCTAAATGTTTCTTCTGGACCAATAATATCTGGTCTTGGATTTGAAGTTAGTCGTGAAATTGTTTTATCAATTATAGAAATTTTAAGTTTATCTTCATCTCTTATATCCATATCATCCATATAGTAAGATTTTAATTGTGTTAAACTAAGCAAATTAACCTGACCAACTTGATTATAATTTATGGAATTTCTTGGTATAGTCAAATCAAAAGATTTAAATTTTAAATGGGGTGCCCAGTTATTTTCAAAAGTGGCACTTTTTTCGTGTGTTACTTGTTTGCGTTTATGGTCTCCAATAAATGGCACAGTAATTGTGCCATTTGGTTGATTAGTTAATAATAAAAAATCAACATCATTTGGTTCTGCTATTTCATCAATTAAATCAGTGAATCCTAAACTATGTAAATAATAAAGTAAAGCACCAGAACCAGATAAAACAATAATATCCCCATGTGAATATAAAGATTTAATATGTGAATTAATATTATTTATTTCTTTTACAAATCCGGGTACTAATGTATTGTCCATTCCTCCAACCATTAGATATTTTTCTTTCTCGTATTTTTCATATTTAATATGATATTTTGTTGACATATATATAAACTTAGAAAAATTTGTAAAAAAAATTGCAATAAAATATTTTAGAGCCAAAGTCTGTAAATTCTAATGCAATGGCTAATGACAAAAAAATATTCAGAAATTAATAAACCAGGCTCAACCAATAGTAATAAAAAAGCTAATAAAGAATCAAGTGATCAGGATAAAACAAACAACTCTTTTTTAACAGGATTGGTTGCAGGTTCTGTCGGGGCTTTTGCTGTTTATCCTATTGATGTTGTAAAAACTCGAATGCAAAATCAAACAGTTTCAAATCGATTATATTCTAATGGATTTGATTGTTGGAGACAATTATGGAAACAAGGAGGCATTAAATCTTTTTATAGGGGATGTGTACCACAAATGATAGGAGTTGCACCGGAAAAAGCTATCAAATTACTTGCATATACATATATAACAAAATCGAACCCAAACGACCTACAAACTCATGTAGCAGGAGGACTAGTTGCAGGAACATGTCAGGTAATGGTTACAAGTCCATATGAAATGATAAAAATTAATCTTCAAATGAACAATAAAATTAATTATCGAGAGCTTTTAAATATTAAAAAATTATATACTGGTGCATCAGCATGCTTTCTAAGAGATATACCATTTAGTGGTATTTATTTTCCATTATATTGGCATCTAAAAGAAAAAGAAAATTTAAATCCATTTATTGCTGGGACATTAGCAGGAGCACCAGCTGCATTTTCGTGTACACCAGCTGATGTAGTAAAAACGCGCATGCAAACACTATTAAAACAAAATCAATCTAATGGTTATGGGCTTGTTCAAGTTGCAACTTCAATATATAAAAATGAAGGTTTTTCAGCATTTTGGAAAGGGGGTGGTTGGAGAGTATTACGTTCAAGTCCACAATTTGGTATAACTTTATTAGTTTTTGAATATCTTAAAGAATTTTCATTTTAAAGAATTGTTATATTAATTTAATAATATAACAATGGGGTTAGGTCAAAGTTTAACAACCACTAAAAATCCTTTGATTAATTTAGAAACAAATACAAATTGTCAAAATCAAAGTGAAATTTTAGAAACAAATACAAATGAAGCTGTTGAAATAACTAAATCAGATAGTTCAGATAGTTCAGATAGTTCAATTAGTTCAATGGAAAATAAAATTAACAAAGCTCAAATATTACCTGAAGAAAAAAAAATATTAGATTTTCTTAAAAAAATAACAGAAACTGATGAATCTGATGATGAAAATCAAGATGATAAAATACCAGCAGATTGTGAAACTATTAAGCAAATATTATCAGCAAACACAAAAATTAACCTATGGGATAATCAATTAAAAATGATATCAAGGTGTATTGAAATTGAAAACAAATCAGAATATCAAACTGATAAATTAGTTAAATTAATAGATAAGTATCAGTTAAATCCTAATGATAATGCAGACCAAGAAAAAATTAAAAATAATAAATTCATGATGGAACTTCATAAACATATTTCTGAAAATTTTGGGGTTATGGCAGACAAACCAGGATCTGGTAAAACATATGCGATACTTTCTTTAATAATGGTAAATTTGTATCAAAAACCAAATTTAATAGTTGTGCCACAAAATATATTTTCACAATGGGACAACGAAATTAATAATTTTTGTAATATGAAATTTATCAGGTATAAAAAAGTAATTGAATACTCTGATACAATTGATATTTTTACATGTCCAGAATCTTTATTAAGTTATGATATTATACTTGTTACACCTTTACATTATTATATGTTAGCATCTGCATTAATTAGAACAAGAAAAACAATTGCCAGAGTATTTTTTGATGAAATTGATACAATAGAACATATTTTAAAAGAACCATTGTGTGCACGATTTACATGGTTTATATCTGCATCATTTAGAAATAACAAAATCGGACTTTACAGATTAACATCAAACCAAATATTAAAAAATACATGTAATATTGGGGAAGTTGTTGAATTAACTAATCCAGAAATTCAGCTTATTGAATCAAAAGAAAATATAATTTCTTGCTTAAAAGACATTGTAAGTGATAAAAAAATTGGAGAATTAAATGGATTGGATTTTAGAATTGACAATAATTTCTTTGAATTTAATAAAAAAACATGCTCGGACTATTTGGAATTTACAAAGTTAGTTGTAACAGAGTTAAATGATAAACATAGAAATTACTTGGAAAGAATAAATGAACTAAAGTCCAGTATTAGCAAAGTAGGTGAATTTGGTGGACATGGTAATGATTATAAGAAAGAAATTAAAATAGAAACTATAACAAAAGAAATTAATTATTATAATGGAAAATTAGCAGAAACAGTTAGTGCAATTAGAAAAATTAATAATTCGTTTGGTTTAGAAAACAATGGACAATCAGGAATAAGTATGGAAAATCTTGAGAAAAAACTAATTCCAAGTGATAAATTTGAAAAAATAAAAGAAATTATAACAAAAAAATATTCCGAATCAAATAAAATAATTATATTTTCTGATTATTCAACAGGAATAAATAAGATAATCAATTGGCTTGAGTTAAATAATTATTCATACACAAACTTTGAAGGAGGAAATCATGTTGAAATATCAAAATCTTTAGACAAATATAAGAATTCAATAACGCCAATATTAATTGTAAATAGTTTCATGTATGCATGTGGAATGAATTTAGAATTTACCACGGATGTATTAATTTTACATTATCTTGATCCTTTAATTGAATCACAAGTAATTGGAAGGGCTCAAAGATTTGGTAGAAAATCAAAACTAAATATCTATAAATTTTTAAATTCAAATGAAATAAAATAATTAAAAAAATCTAATTTTAATTAATGAGATTGCAGAATTTAACACAATTATATAGTGTTTATCACATTAAACAAAAAACATATCAAACTGCTGGGTCATCAAATAATTTTATTAAATGGTTATTTTCATCAGAACAAGAAACTGGAACAGAAACATTATCAGAAACATTATCAAATAATAACCAATTAACAACTCCTATAAGTATTGTATCTGTTGCTCCAGCCCAATCAACCCAATCAACCGAACCAACCCAATTAACTTCTATAACTGATAATAAACGTCTTATGATTATTTTTGTTGGTTTACCAAAATGTGGAAAAACACAATTATCAATTGATATTTTAAATAAATTAAAACAATTTAACCTAAAAACAAAATATGTTGAAACACCATCTATTTCAGATAATTTGATTAATAGAAAGTATCTTGATAATGTTAAACGAATAATTGGGAAAAATATGGATGTTATTATTTGTAACGGTAATAATTTTGACGAAAAGATAAGAAAACCTCTAATAGAATTAGCAAAAAAGAATAATTATAATATTTTGTTTGTTGATTTTAAACATCCAGAAGATGAAGAAGGAACGTTTGTAAATTATAAAAAATTTTGTAACACAATGATTGAAGCAAGAACAGATTTAGTTGCTGTTAACACAGACTTAGACAAAGCAGTAAGTAGTTATAAACAACTATCTACAGAAGAATTAGATGGAAATGAATATTTAAAAATTTATGTAAATAGTGAAAAATCCAAAAATACAAATGATATTGTTTTAAAAGTAAAATCAATTTTTAATGTGTGAAAAACCCAATTGTAATTTAATTTAATTTTTTTCTAAATTAAATTAAAATGTCAAATGGTTCAATAATGGAGCTTGTTGCTAAAGGTCAACAAGATGAAGATTTAATTGATATTAGTAATAAATCATCATTATTTAATTATGATATAAGTAAAAAAAATAAATATACTAAAGGCGATACAATGTTTTACTCACAGGGAAATATAAATTGGGGAAACACAATTAGATTTAATGTTGAAAAACAGGGTGATTTATTGTATGGGTTATATGTTAAAATAAAACTGCCAAAACTTTCAATATCAAATTTAGAAAATATTCCGCCTCAAAATGAATTAGATTTTGACAGCAAATATCGAGTTATGTATACTGATTATGTTGGTAATGTTATTGTTGAAAAAGCAAGTTTATATATTAATGGACAATTAATTGATGAATTATATGGGGACTATATGCAAGTTTATACTGATTTATATGTATCTGATTGGAATCGTAAAGCAATGTTAGGATTAGATGATATTTTAAATAGACCAAATCTTAAAATTGATTCTGAAATAATATATGTGCCATTAAGATTTACATTTTGTACCGACCAAAGAAAACCATTACCTATTATTGCATTACAAAATTCAGATATATATGTTGATATTAAATTAAGAGATTTTCACGATTGTATTAGTGTGCTCGAAATTGTTAATGGGGAATATTTTCATTCAAATGTTACACATAAAACAGTACATCTTGAAGAAGTAAGTTTATTAGCCTCTTTTTATTATGTTGATTTAGAAGAAAGAAAACAGCTTGCGGTGAGTGAATTTGAAATCTTAGTAACTCAAACACAAGTAAGAACTCAAGAAATGAATTCACAATCTACATTAGAAATTGATTTTAATCATGTGGTAAAAGATTTGATATTTTTTATTCAACCAATATCTCATATTAAATATGGAGAATATTTTAATTGGTCAGGCAAAATGAAATATTTACCAGTTGAACTTAAAAATATTTCTCAAACAAAATTATGGGATTTAGAACCACAAAAACATTTATTAACAAAAGCAAGAATGTTATTTAATGGTATTGAACGTATAGAATGGAGAGATCACAAATATTATTACTTTTTGCAAAATCACGAAAACTATAAAAACAGTTTGGAATCATATGTGTATGTTTATTCATTTAATATAGGTCCAAACAAAGACTCAAATTATTCTGGTTGTAATTTTTCTCGCCTATCAAATTCCCAATTACAAGTGATATCATCACCAAATAACTTTATCGTTGATACAAATCCTCAAATAAAATATCCAAGTACAAATTCTTATATTTTGAAATGTTATGCAACAAATTTTAACATTTTAGTCATTAAAAATGGCGTTTGTGGATTAAAATATTCAAGCTAAAATAAAAATTGATGATTAATTAAATTAAAATTAATTTAATTAAATTTCAATGTCTTCAGAACCAGTATGGATTGTAATTGAGTCAGTTAGTCCGATTCAATTACCTATTATAACTTTAGACCAAAATAGAAACAATTTAAGATTAAATACTAGTTTACATCAACCGTTATGGTCAGATTTGTCAAGTTCACCACTAGGAATGAATCATCATAATGATATTTATCCAGAACCACAAAATTTTATGAAACCCCACAACTTTCATAATAAAGATTCTCTAAGTTCAATTAGACTTGTTGGAGTATTTGCTAATTTAGAAACTGCACAATTGGCTGTTGGGTGTGCTCCCAATAGAAAGCTTTTAGGACCAGGTCTAATTCAATAAGTACAATAAGCCCCCCCAAAATTCAAAAAATTTGATTTTTTTATATAATATAAGCTAAGTTTACCCCCCATTTAATGGAAGTATCTAAAGGTATTCTTAGAATTGAAAATAAACAAAACGTAGCACCAACCGATGTCGAAGCAATTGGATTAGGTATGGATGGTTATGTTATATTCAAGTATAAACTTGCTAATAAAGTAAATTATTCTCAGTATTCTCCTGACAGAAGAATTCAGACATATTTATTTTTTGAATTGTTAAACAATTCACCTTTGTGGTCAATGAGTTATGAAGTGGCTCCATATCAAGGTTGGAACGCAAGTAGTTTTTATTTTGACATCAAATTCACATTAAAAATTGAACCAAACTTAATTAATGATTATATTAACACATCATTAGCATTAAACTTTATAATTGGAGACATGTATACAAGTTCTCCGAATTTTTCAGATACAGATTTTACAAATAAAAGTTTAGTTCCTTATTGTGACCCAGTTAAACCACCAAAGGATTTTAAAATGACTTTGTATGATTATCAACAAAGAACTTTAGCAAAAATGCTTCAGATGGAAAAGAATCAGACTGACTTCACAGTAAATTATACTTTTAATATTAACTTTAAAGGTGTTGACTTGCTTTTTGACCCTGTGTCAAATTCTCGTGTTAATAAAGAACTCAAGTTTAAAATTAAAACTACTGGTGGTGTGCTATCTGATGAAATGGGTTTGGGAAAAACAATTAGTTCTATTGCTCTAATTGCATCACATCCTGCCCCAACTAATTTACCAAACACAAAAATGTCAACAATTTCAAACACTGACAAAATTAATTCAAGGGCAACGGTGGTTTTATGTCCATCTCATTTAACAAAACAATGGGAAAGTGAAATTTTCAGATGTAATCCAAAATTTAAAGTTAAGACTATCTTAACCAAAAATGACTATAATGGATTAACATTTGACGATTTTATTAATTCTGACATCATTATTACATCACATCAATTTATAATGAATTTTAAATTTTATCCTACCCTACATTATCAAATGTGTACTGCCTCAAATTTTAACTTTGAACATAGAAATGCATCAGTTAAACAATACTTGGGTGAAAAAATAAGTAAAATTGGATTTCCAGGTATTAAAGAGTTACCTCTGCCAATTTTTGAATTTTTTAATTTTCACCGTTTAATTCTTGATGAAGGTCATGAAATTTTTGGCGAAATGCTTGGAACAGCAGCTCTTGGTAGATACATGAGTCAATGGGTATCAAATATTGATTCCAATTATTATTGGTATGTTTCTGGAACACCTTTTGTCAATTACACAGGGGTTAAAAATTGTGCCAAGTTTATAAACTTGAAATTAGAAGATAGTGAAAGAGATTTAACTTTTGACTACTCAAATACAGGTTCAAATAATCAATCTTATTCGGGTTCTAGAAATTCTAATTTCCTAATGAACTTTATGAATAAGGAATATATTTGGAATAATATTTTAAACAAAATTTGTATTAGACATCGTAAAACTGATGTTGAATCACAAATTCAAATTCCTGGTTATCAAGAAAGACTTATTTGGCTTAAATTTACAGACCTTGAACGTCAGTTATATGATGCGAAAAAGGGTAAAGTTACTGACCAATATCTTCAACAATTATGTTGTCATCCTCTAGTTGTTGAGTCTGCTAAAAAAATTTTTGGTGATGTCGAAGTTGATTTGTCTGTAATGCAAGACAAATTAATATCATATCATAAAAACAATTATGAATCTTACAAACTTAAATTATCTAAACTTGACCCAACTCGTCAAGAATATCATATGTTGAAAAAGACTTATGAAACTCAAATGTCAGAGTCAAAATACTTGTTTACTATTTTAGAAAAAATGAAGCAACCAGATATTATTGACCAAGAAAACTGTTCAATTTGTATGGATTGTTTAGATAATCCAACTTTAACAGCATGTGGGCATTTGTTTTGTTATGATTGTTTGAAGATGTGTTTGGGTGACAAGAAACGTTGCCCAATGTGTAAAGCAGATTTAACAGGAAAAGACTTGTTAGTTATGAATGCGAAAAAAGAAGAAAAGAAAGAGGAAACAAACCCTCTTATTCAAAAATATGGTTCCAAACTTGGCAAACTTGTTTCAATTATTCGTCATTTGGTTGCACAAGATAATACCCGTATCATTGTGTTCTCACAATGGGATGATATGTTGTCACTTGTTGGTAAGACTTTGGCAGAAAATGAAATTGAAAATTGTTTTGTTAAAGGAAATGTTTGGTCAAGAAATTCTGCAATTCGTAAATTTAAAGCAGGAAAAACTGCAGAAGGTTCTGATAATAAGGTAATCATGTTAAGTTTAAAGAATGCAGCATCTGGAACCAACTTAACTGAAGCAACTCATATCTTCTTTGTTGAGCCAATTAATGCATCCAGAGAAGAGTCTAGAGCAATCGAAGGTCAAGCAATTGCTCGCGCGTGTCGTGTAGGACAAAAACAAAAAATTATGTTAATGCGTATTTTAATTGACAAATCAATTGAAGAAGAAATTTATCGCAAAAACTATAACAAGGATGTTGTTGTCTCCTTTGAAGAACAAGAATATATTGTTGAGGCACCAAAACCGAAACAAGCCAATCCAGAAAAAGATGGTGAAGTTGAAACTGAATCTGAACCTGAACCTGTTGTTGAAGTAAAAGTAGAAAAACCAAAAGTTAAACGAGCACCTAAAAAGAAGGCTCAGGTTGATATTGAGGTTTAAAAAAAATTTGTTTATAACTATAATATAATATAAATTTATGGGAATTACAAGATATGTTAACAACCCGTCTAAAACACCAAATTATAATTATTATGCGGATGCACTTAATGCTTCGTCAGATGGTGATATAATTGAAGTTTATAATAATGGTATTATGATATTTTCATTTACATTTAAAAAACCAATTTCACAACAAGCAAACAATCAAGATTTAACAGATGATTTAACCAAATTTTTATTTACTTTTATTAATTCGTCAAACCCCGAAATTAATCAAGTTAAAACAGGAAAAAAATTATATCTTGACTATAATTCAAATAAGTTTAGACTGGGAAACATAAATAACACAAATCGTGCCATATTAGGTGAAAATGAATTTGCTGGTTCCAAATTTAATTTAACATCAGATTTACCAAGTAATTTGAATTTATTAGTTGGTGTTGGTGATGATTTAAAATTTGACAATAAAGATTTAGATAATGGTTTTTTTATTAAACAAATTAATTCCACAAATTTTAATTCAACAGATACACCTAATTTAACTAATCCATTACCACAAAATATTTCCGTGGTAAAAATTAATGAAAATTCAAATTTATTAGCAACAATATCAATTCCAGTGGGAAAATCTGATTTAACAAAAGAAGAATTTGCAAACAAAATGTTTTTATATAAACCAAATAATCAATTTGATAAAGTTAATTTAGTAAAATCTAATCAAACGAATTATTCAATTGTAAAAAATAATGAAAAAACTTTTACTGTTGAAATTCCATCAGATGGAATTATAATGTTTTTAGACCCTGGTAGATATCAAGAATATGCCATAAATCAAATATCACACAATACTGATAACAACATTTCATCTAGTTCAATCGTAAATAGAGCAGGAATCAAACTTTATAATTTAGGACAAGCACCAAAAAAAGGTATTTTTAATGGATGGAAGTTAAAAAAAACAACTGAAAATTTCATAAATTACAATATTTATGATAAAAACTACGATTATGATATTTCAAATAAAACAGTTGAATATTTTTGGATATGTATATACCAGCCAGAAAATCAAGCACAAACATTAAAACTAGACATTTCTGGGACTCTATATAGCGCAGTTACACAAAATTATTCAGGTAAATATGTATTTTGGTTTTCATTGTCTGGAAGTGACATAACAACAACAAATAAATTTACCTTATTAGATTTAACAAGTAGAATTATACAAATAAATGTGGTAAACCCAACCCAAATAAATTTTGTTAATATTAATACAATTGGACAAAGTTCTAAATTTTATTTAGAGTCTTATGGTTATTCAACGTCTACAAATACATATAATTATGCATTTACTTCAAGTCCAGATGCAAATATTATTGATAATAGCGAATACTGTCTGAATAAACAAGTAGTATATGATTTATTAATAAATAAAATAGTAAAAGAAAACTCCTGTTTTCCAATGAGTAATTCTATTACAAATTCAAGTAATGTATCAAATGGTTGGTATTTTGATTCTAGTAAAAATTATAATTTAAAACTACTTGACGATACTAATGTAAATCTAACATACAGTAACTTAGATACTTTATTTGTCGAAATGCTAATAACAGCAGATGCAAATATTGAATTAGAATGTTTTAATGAAAAAATAAAAATTACAGGACAAGGAAAGAAAATAATTTATTTTAAAAATAGTCCATTTACACCCGAGACATTAGTTGCACCACCTGTTAATCAAATGACTGCAAAAACAATTACAAGAACTAACAAATACTATCAAAGTATTGATGCAGGTATACATAGTTACGCTGTTACATATTATAATCAAGATGGTGAAACTACCGGTAGTAATGTATTAACTACAATATCAATAATTGCAGGTTCAGGGCGTGTTCAATTAGAAAATATACCAATTTCGCCTCATTTAAGTGTAACTGGTAGAAAAATTTATAGAACTAAAGCAAATGATACCTCTGGAATATGTTATTTAGTTGCTGTTATACCTGATAATATAACAACAAGTATTTATGATTACATACCAGATAATTTGTTAGGTAGTGCACTTCCACAAACAAATACAACAAATAAAACTAGTAATTTTCCAAATTTTACATATCTTGACACAAATACCACCTCTGGTATATTGGTTAGTGGGGAAAGTTTATTGGGTAAAATAATTTTACCAGAAAAAAAAGTTGGAGAATTTTTATTAAATATTAGTGACCAAACAGATATTGAGTTATTGTCTTATGGATATAAAATATTAGGGGATAAACCAAATCATTTTATGACAAGATGGACAAGCATTGAATCAAATACAATTGTGCATAATATTGATAAATTTTTAACAATACAAAAAGATGTAATTAATATTGCGGAAGAGTCTGGTGTGGCACATGATTCAAAATTTAAAGTAAAGGCATATGGAGACTTTATATATGGAACCTATACTCAAAATGGTAATAACTATGGTGATATAAGAGTTAATGTTGGTGTTAACACAGTAGCTATTAGAAATGCTTTATTTATTTTAGACTCTGCAGATATATCAAATTTTACAATAAAAATCACTGGGCTAAAATATAGAGTAAATGGTGTTGGAATAACTAAATCCAACGGTTTAGTGTCAACATCCATTGTTCCATTTGTAAATAAACTTAAATACATCGTACCAAATTATGCGGCGAGTTCACAATTTTTAAAAAATGATTTTATTACACTACAAAATGGTCAAGAAATATTTTATTCAAATGGTGGAATAACATCAGTATTAATTCAAGGTGTTTATGCTGCATTATTTAAGGAATTTAATAAATCTGCATCAATCCTAAATAATATTATTTTAAATTCTTTTGGTCAAGTTGTGTTGGAAGTAAATAAGCCATCAATGCCTGTAATATCATACGATGTTACAGATGCTCAAAACTTAATTCCTGGTGCCATTTATAGTTATAAAATTACATATTATACAAGTATTGGTGAAACAGAATCAAGTATTCCAAGTAGTGATATTATACAACCATATAGACAAGCAAAAAAAATAAAAGTGGAAATTACCACATCATTAGATGACCGAGTTATTGGACGTAAAATATATAGAAGAAATTTAGGAAAAAATAATGACAAATATGTTTATATAGCAACTGTTTCTAATAATACAAGTACTTATTATATTGATGATATTTTAGATCCAACAAGTTTAGAAGTATCGCCTCCTTCATTAGTTTTTTTAACAAATAATCTTTCAAATTATACTCAAGTAAATGCTGGACTTTTATTAACCGATACAACAAGTGATTTAACAGGAAGTTCAAATTACAAATATGCTTTTTCATACTATTCTATAGATAATAATCAAATAAAAGAAACTGAGTTATCTGATATATCTAATGACACATATTCTGGCTCAAGTCCGTATAAAATAATAGTAAATTTGCCAATTTCGCCAAGTCCATTGGTAAATGGAAGATATATTTATAGAACAAAAGCTGATTCTAATACATTTTACTTACTTGGAACAGTACCAAACAATACTTCAACAGTTTTTATTGATAGTGTTTCAGATTTAAATTTAGGCACAAAAAATCCTTTAACTACAAGCACATTAACTGGAGTTACTAAACCACTATTAACATATATTGGTGGTTATTTTTTTACAAGACCTCAATCTGAACAAGTGTCATTAAATTTTGTTCCAGGAGGTTCTTATAAATATAAATTTACATATGTTGTTTCGTCTTCACAAAATGTTGAACTCGGAGAAACTGCTCCATCCGCAGAAACAGATATATTAACCCAACCACTTAATAGAACGGTTAAAATATTAGTTAATGTGCCTATTTCTCCTGATCCAACTGTAATTAAGAGAAATATTTATAGAACAGAAGCATCAGGAAATATATTTAAATTTGTTGGTTCACTAAATGATAATAAAACAAGTTTATTTTTAGATAATGTTTCAGATAACCAATTAGGTAGAGCTGTGTTATCTACAAACACAACAAATATAACTGCTCCTGAAGTCAATACGACAGTAAATTCTGGGGGTAATGTTGATCCTATAAATACTTTAATTAGTGATATACTTGTTGAGCAAAATGTACCAGTGTCAAGTTCAAAATTATTTCAATTATATGTTCAATCTGGTAGATACGCAAAAGATACAAATATTTATTTAAATGAACAAAACACAGTTCAAATGTCATTGGAAAATATGGAAATAAATATTAAATGTAGACTAAGAGGCTTATTATATGACATTGCACAAAACTCATCAACATTAAAATATCCATTAACAAAAAATTTAGCAGAGTTAATTTTTGGAAAATTTGTCAGCCCGGCTGGCGGAACTGGGGGTGAACCAGAAACATTGGTTAGAGAAGTAAAGCGCGTTGGTAAAACAACTATAGGTATTGATGATGTTGGAAATGAATTAGATATGTTAAATAATGAAATTAATGAAGACGGAAGTTATAAGGTATCAAGTGAAATACAATATATAATTGATTTTACTATTTGTTTAGTCCAAAAAACAAGTTAAATTGAGTGGGTTGTTTGGATTTGTTTAGTTAGTTTAGTTTGTTTATTTAATTAAAAATTTTAATATTATTAATTAAATAAATTTAAGCTTAATTCTCTTTTAATTTCTGCTAATTTTGGACCATCAACAACTGTATCATTTGGATATTTTATTGAATAGTAAACTAAAGCCATATCTAAAGAAATGTCTGCAGTTTTTGTAACAGAATAATCAACAGCTTTAGATGTTGAAACAGGTTGATTTTCTCTAATAAAATCTAATAATATCATGTTATCAAGTGCATTTAATACATTAATATAAAATTCAATACTGTTTGGTCCGGTAAATCCAGGTTGTGTTAAACTATTTGATGCACTAGTTTCTTCAATAATTGCAGCTGTAGCTGTTGTAATAAACACCGGAATAATTTCAATACTTGATTTTATGGGTTCGGTAATTTCCAATTTTCTACCAACAGATATACGAGACAAGTCAGTTGTTAATGTATTTAAAAGTGCTTCTCTTTGACTTTTTGACAAATTATTAAATCCAACTCTTGTTGCCATTATAAAAATTAAGATAAATTATTTTGATAGTTTTGTATGTAATTTAACGCAACAGAATTATTATCAGATGTTAGTTTCATTAAATTATAAATTTTTCTTTTAAGAGCTAAAAAACCAATTGTTGATTGACCTTTAATAACACCTCCGTTAATTAAAATTAAATAATCATCAATAGAGTTTGCACCAGTTACAGCGTTTCTATATACTTTTAAAAAATCATTTATGTCTTGTTTTGCAATATCTTCTGTAGTAGCACTCGTTTGGTCCGACATAAAATCTAAACTATTAATATATGGAAGAAATTTTTATTAACATAGACTCAAAATACAGAGACAGAATAGCATATCCACATGAAACAAAATTTAGAATTAACCTTGAAAAAACTTATAAAAATATTGTTTCCGCAACAATTAATAGTTTAGAAATTAACAATAGTATAAATTATATTAGTTCAAAAAAAGATAACAATTATATTTTAATTCATTTACCTAATAAATTAAACGATCCAAATGGTACTAAAATTGTTTTATATGATGGTTTGCTTCAATTAATCACATCAATTAGAACATTATTTAATGGAATATTTGCTGGAATATTTAATAATAACGGTGGGCTTCAGACATTACAATATGATGGCAAACCTTTTGCTGAAAAATATTTTTATGTATTTTATTTAAATGAAAATACAACTATTAATTTTGACTTTAATGTTGTCAATTCAACAAATTTACCTAACACATTAAAAAACAAATTAATAATACAAAAAGGATGGCATAGTATTTATGGACTTGTTATTCAAATTAAAAATTATATAACTCAAAAATCAAATGAAAGGGCAGAATATATTTCACAAAATCCCAATATTAATATTACTCCAATACCTTTAGACAGTGGTAATTTTTCAATAACTTCAAATATTATGTTAAATATATTTGATAGAAGATTTAGAAACATGGGTACTTTATCTAAGGATTGTATTAGATCGGATACTATAGCATCATTTTCTTTTACATCTAACAACTTGGAATCAAACTTTAACCAACTTAAACTACATATTTATAAAACATATATTAAAGACACAACTACATTTGTATCATCACCAGTAGGAGTTGTAAATACACCTAACTCGGGCCTCGGTATATTGGACTTATTAACTAGTAATAATTATCAAATACCTTTAGGATATGTTAATGAAAATTCTCCTTTATTATCAGGTTCAAAATATTATATTAGTAATAGTTCAACAGCTCCAAATTCTGCATCAACACAATTATATAACATAACTCATAATGTTGATTTAACAGGTTTGAGAGTGTTTTTTAAAAATTCTTTCACCAACAGCACATCCGGTACAACAACTTATTATTATTATTATTATGTTGATCCACTAGGAATTAAACCTTCAACTTGGAAAAGAGATGAAGATGGTTCTACAATAAATTATGTTGAAAATTTAGTTAATTTAACGCATTTACTAAACCAAAAATTTATTACACAAGCAGAATATAATAATCCATTATTTGACCCAACATTAGAAAAGGATATTGCAACATTTGAGATTGATTTTAATACAAGTAAAAATCTTGAAAACCCAGTAACAAATGGATTAGTTGATATTAAAAAATTAGAATACAACTCTGTTGGACACTACATGGGTTTTAGACCTGATATGTTTAAAACAACTGACAAATTTTTAAAATCAGATGTGCTAGATGTAACAGACAGAATAATTAGAGCTGAAAAAACATTCGATACCGCTGGTGAAAACTATATATTCATAAAAATTAATGATTGGGGTTATATTGACTTTTTTGGTGAACGAATGATGGCAAAGATATTGTTAACTTCTGGTTTGGGTAACCCTAAATTAGATGCATTTGTAAATCAAGGTTATAGATTTAGACAACCGATTAATATTAGTAAATTTGATATTGAGCTTGTTGACTATTTAGGTAATACATTAGATTTAAATGGCTTTGATATTTCTTGTAGTATCAAATTAATGCAAGTTGTTAGTGCTGACCAAAAAGACACATTAGAAAAACAATCAATATTTTTCAACTATTAAAATTATAGGCTTTGTGCAATTTTTTAATAATATAATTAAAATTTTTATATTAAAAAAATTGATTTAAAATCATTTAAAGCTTTATTTACATTAAGTTTTTAATGACTCAAAACACAGATATAGCTATTGGAATTGACCTCGGTACTACCTACTCTTGCGTTGGTGTATACCAGAATGGAAAAGTAGAAATTATTGCAAATGATCAAGGTGAGCGCACAACTCCCTCATATGTTGGTTTTACGGATTCTGAACGCTTAATTGGACTTGCAGCTAAAAATTCTGCTACCTCCAACCCTACCAACACAGTTTATGATGCCAAACGTATGATTGGAAGAGAATTTTCCGACCCTAAACTTCAAGATGATATGAAACATTTTTCATTCAAAGTTGTTGATAAATCGGGTAAACCAAAAATTAAAGTAAATTACAAGGGAGAAGATAAAGAATTTACTCCTGAAGAAATTTCTGCAATGGTTCTCACTAAAATGAAACAAACTGCTGAGGAATATCTTGGTACTAAAGTTGTTAATGCAGTGGTAACTGTTCCTGCTTATTTCAATGATGCACAACGTCAAGCGACCAAAGATGCTGGTATGATTGCTGGTCTTAATGTTCTTAGAATTATTAATGAACCAACAGCTGCTGCCATTGCTTATGGACTTGACAAGATTAGCGAACAACAACGTAATGTGCTTATATTTGACTTCGGAGGTAAACATCATACTACTGCCTCCTGTGGTGAAAGACCACTCTGTTGTTAAACAACAACAGGAACCTGGTTAATTGCTGGAAACTCCTAAAGCTTTACTACCACAACGCAACATGTAAATGTAATCGTGAAGGTTTGAAAAATGTAAAGATGTAACAATGGACAATCAGCAGCCAAGCATCATCGTGAGGTGATGAAGGTTCAACGACTAGAACAAGTAAAGTTTAATGAATTATTAACTATAACTTGAAAGTTCCACGAACGCCAGGATTTATTTTGTATTAGGTATTTAAAGTAAAGTTCATTATAATAAATAATGGACAATAGACAAAAAGTAATAAACAATATAATTGAAGTATTATTAAATGATGTTAAAGTTGATGTTAAAACAGTAACAATTGAATTTAGTACAAGTAAATTTTCTTCAAAAAAAGAAAGTATTTGGCATATTATATTAAATGGTAAAAAATTATCAAGAAAAGATAGTTATACATTTAAGTATAAGTGCGTTACATGTAGTTCAATTGAATCAACAGGTACAACTCAATTTATGAGAAAAATAAATTCAGAATCTATTTGTTGTTATAATTGTAGAAATAAAAACGAAACAAAAAGATTAAAACAATCTGAATTTATGCAATCTAACTGTTTTGCTTCTAGTATTAAAAATGATACAGAAGTAAAACAAAAAGAAATTGAAAAAACATCTATAGAATTAAGAAATGAAAGTGTTTTATCTTTTAACTTAAAGGATGATAACTTTAAAGATAATTATTTTCATTTTCACCTCAATAATACTGAATATAATACTATTTCTAAAAAAATAATTAGTTTTCAAAATGACAAATTTTCTGATATAGAAAATTATGAATTTTGGCCAATATTTAAATCTTCAAACCAAATGGAATTCACAAGTGTTTTGTATGACAAAACAAATAAATGTATTTTCAAAGCAAATGAGCCTAAAATAAAGTGCGAAAATTGTAATGAAATATGGAAAGCAAAATCACTTGAAAGATTTAAAAATAATGTTAAAGTTTTGTGTAAAGATTGTTCTCTTGTAAATAAAACATTTAAGATAAGAACAACACAAAATGTTAATAAACAACAAATATTGTATCAATCTAAACTTGAACTTAAGTTTATAAATTGGTGTAATCAAAACAATATTAATGTTGTAAATGGGCCAAAAATTCCATATGTTTTCAATAATAAAAATAGAAAATATAAAGTTGATTTCCAAATTCAAAAAACTTTAATTGAAATTAAAGATAATCATATTTGGCATAAAAAAGATTTGGAAAGTGGAAAATGGAAAGCAAAAGAAGATGCTGTTTTTGAACTAATTAAAAATAAAGAATATAATGATTATTACTTAATTAACCCTAATAATTGGGATGAATACCTAAATAAAATAAATAAGATATAGTCTGACCTCATGTGAAAGCATGAGAAGTTAGGATAAAGAGCCTAACGATAACACAAAATTATTCATGTGGGTACACATGATGTTTCACTCCTCTCTCTTGAAGATGGTGTTTTCGAAGTGAAAGCAACTGCAGGGGACACACACTTAGGTGGGGAGGATATTGACAATCGTATTGTCAACTATGTGCTTGAAGAATTTAAAAAGAAGCACAAGGTGGATTTGTCTGATAATAAAAAGGCAGTCCGTCGTATTCGTACTGCTGCTGAACGTGCTAAACGTTCTCTCAGTGGTAATTCACAAGTAACTATTGAAGTAGATTCAGTTCATGATGGTATTGACTTGAATGTCGTACTTACTCGTGCTCGTTTTGAATCACTCTGTGCTGATATTTTTACTAAAACTCTTGAACCTGTTGAACGCGTACTTGTAGATGCTAAGGTATCTAAGGCAGATGTTCATGACATTGTACTTGTTGGTGGTTCCACTCGTATTCCTAAAGTTCAAGAACTACTCAGTAACTTCTTTAATGGTAAGGAATTATGTCGTAGTATTAACCCCGACGAAGCTATTGCATATGGTGCTGCTGTTCAAGCTGCAGTACTTTCCGGTAAACGCGATGAAAAACTTGACTCATTGATTCTACTTGATGTAACACCTTTATCACTTGGTGTTGAGACAGCAGGTGGTATGATGACTAAACTAATTCCCCGTGGTTCTACTGTTCCTGTTAAGAAAACTCAAACTTTCTCAACTGCTGTTGATAACCAACCTGGTGTCACCATTCAAGTTTATGAAGGTGAACGTCAATTAACTGCACACAACAACAAACTTGGTGAGTTCCATTTGAAAGGAATTCCTCCTATGCCTCGTGGTACTCCTCAAATTGAAATCACTTATGATGTTGATGCCAATGGTATTCTTCAAGTTTCAGCTGTTGAAAAATCAACTGGTAAATCAGAAAAGATTACTATTACTAACCAATCCAGTCGTCTCAGCAAAGAAGAAATTGACCGCATGGTTGAAGAAGCTGAAAAATTCAAAGCTGATGATGAAAAGGTTAGACTTAGAGTTGAAGCTAAAAACAAACTTGAAAACTATTGCTATAATGTGAAATCAACAGTACTTGGAGAAGAAAAGATGAAATCTGCTCTTGGTTCTGATGTTGATACAGTTACTAAAACTATTGATGATGCCATGAAATGGCTTGATGAACATGCTAATGCATCAGTTGAAGAGTTTGATGAAAAACAAAAATCAGTTGAATCTGTTCTAATGCCACTCATTCAAAAAGCTTACCAAGCCTCAGTACCTGCCGGTTCAGAGCCCAATCCTGACATGGGACCTAATGTAAGCGAAGTTGATTAAACATCATACAAATTATTTTATTTATTATAATTAATTAATTTTATACAAGTTAATTAATCATAAAATTCCTTTAGTTTTTACTTGTTCGTTTTTACACCAGAATAATATTATTATCTGAGGTAATTGTAATGACACCACCAAATCAAAGTAATTTACCTATTATAAATATTAATCCAGGCCCATATGATTATAAATTATTTTTTGAGGGCAATTATTATCCCCATTCAATTAATTTATCAAAATTAGTTTTTGTGTTTAGGCATCAAGGTATCCAATATAAAAAAATACTGTTTCTAACAACCGGACATAGTTTAGCTGATTCGAATTATATGTCAGATTTTGGATGTGTAATTAAAAAAACAAATAACTTTTCTGATTTATTATTTTCACCTGACAATTTATTTTATTCAGTTGATAGCGAATTTAATGATTTTGGATTAATTAGTTTTGGTTCATATAACGTAACTGAAACAAATCAATTAAAATTTCTTGACAAGACATTTCCAGTAACATCAATATATAAAAACCCATCAATTAAATCATTGGAATTAGATTTGTTAATTAAAAATGGACATAATACAGGCGAATCATTCGCTCAAGCAATAATCGATTTTGCGTACGACCCATTTATTCATACCAGTTATAATAAACAACAATTTTACACTTTTAAAATTGGCGGTCGTGTTGTTCTGGTATCAACACCAAATCCAGCTGGCTTGGTTATCAAAGGTAGAGAAAGTACAATGACAAAATATAATGGTAATCCTGTTGATTTTCGCGAACAAAATACCATTATGGAATATCATTTTATTAATACCATAAAAGCATTTAAATCACATGATATATTTAATGGGGTGTATATTGATGATTCACTTAAATCCTATTATAATAAATATACTGCAAACAATAAATTAACAGTACTTAGTTTAATGGGTGACTCTGGTTCTGGATTTTATAAATTGGCTAATAATTCCCAATTAGAATTTTTAGGAATAAATATTGGTTCTTGTTATATGATTGTTCTTGGTACACATAACTCTTATAACAATAACAAATGTGTTTATTATGACGATAAATTTGATAGATTAGTTGTTGGTCAATATTATATTGATGAAGTACACAAGGCCAGTCAAATTTTACCTATTGGAAAAATTGAATCATATATTAAATCAATTCCTGGGTCTTTAGTTGAAGATATACAAATATAAAAATTGACATTAATATTAGTTTATTTAACTTATATTAATGAATCAAACAAATACAAATTAATAACTTGAAAAAAGTTGGAAAATAAAACTCAAACACTAATTGACCTGGAATTATAATAATTATAACAAGGCTAATTTTTCTCTAATGTAATCTTTAACGTCTTCATAATTATCATCTGACCTTAAATCATACCAGTTAACACGATTTTTTTTAATAAAAGATTTTAGTATTTTATAAATATATCCAGAACCTTTTTTACTTTTGATAAATTTAGAATGTTTCTTTACTTTTGCAAATTCGGGATTTTTATCAAACCACTTGATTGTTTTATCCAAATAAAATTTAGTGACTTGTTCTTGTAATTTTGGATTTTCGCCAACATCTTCTGTATTATCTGGTAAAAATAGTGAACTGACCAATTGAGCATTTGCTACTGCTTTAGATTGGGTTTTTCCAATAGTTTGGTTTAAATTAGAAAGCAATGCTAAATTTGCTAATGTTGTTTTATCTGATGTTAAAACTGATGATAACGGAGACTGTAAAATATCAATAACTGAAGATAATGAATCAGATAAACTTGCACTTCCTGGGTTATAATATCTTTGAATAAACTTTTCAGATACTTCAACACCTTCTGTTCTGTCATCAAATAAAATATTATAATAACACTCACCATATGAATTTAAAGGTAATACTTGACTAATTCGACCAACTTTGTGTACAACATATTCATCTCTAAAAGGATTTGAAAATCTAATTGTGCGATTTACAATTTTCACACTATCACCTACTCTGTATTTACAACTAGAACTCATAGAACCAATCGATTCGGCACTTCCAGAACCCATTGTTAGACAACCTACAATTCCCGAATTAAAAACCATTTGAGGTCTAGTAATATATTTAATTGATTCCAAATCATATGGTTTCCATCTATAGTATAAACTTGATTTACTTTGTCCTGACTCTCTATAGTCAATTACCATCATGAATAAATATTCAGGATAAGTTGGTGAATCAAATATTGTAGTTTCTCTACGGGTACTTCCTATCATATCTACTTGTTTTTGACTAAGATTTCCATATTTTATATAAAACTTGTCAATATTTGCTCTTCCTACTTCAGATGGAGTTAAATCTTGATATACAATTAAACAATAACCATCTGGTGGGGTTTGTAATTTAGCTCCACCAATTAAATTAACTCTATATAATTTTTTTAAATTAATTAATTTATGCATTATAATTTGTGTTAGAAAATTATATAATATTGATGTATTATTAAATTAAAAAAAATTGAAACAAGTAATTACTACATATAATAGACTATTAGATTTAATGTCGAATCTATTGATTAAACGCCTACAAAATGAATTAGCAGATTTACAGGCCAACCCAGTTTCTAATTGTTCGGCTGGTCCTACTGGGTCAGATTTAACTCACTGGCAAGCCACAATTTTTGGACCAGAAGATACACCATATTTTGGTGGTATTTTTTATTTGGATTTAAAGTTTACAAATGAATATCCATTTAAACCACCTAAAGTGTATTTCAAAACTCCGATTTATCATTGTAATATTAATCGTCAAGGAGGTATTTGTCTTGATATTTTAAAAGATAATTGGAGTCCAGCACTAAACACTAGTAAATTACTTTTAAGTATTTGTTCTCTTCTCGCAGAACCAAATCCTAATGATCCACTTGTTCCAGAAATTGCTGATTTGTTAAGAAAAAGTAAAGATGTTCATGATGCTAATGCTCGTGAATTTACTTTGAGATATGCAAATGGTGATAATTAATTATTTCTTTAAATGGTTTTGTATATTTAATCTGTTATGATTTTTTATGGGTTTATTAATAATTTTAATTTAAATAAATTATATCTTTTATAATATAATAAATGACAATAAGATATGTATTACATCCATCAATAAGTCAATTTAATTACAAATCAGTTACTAGTGCAATATCTGCAGCAAATTCTGGTGATGAAATCCATGTATATAATGGACAAACTCAGGCAGTACTTGTAGTTAAATTTTACAAAGATAATTCTCAAGTTGTTTTGGGATTTTCTGAAAACGAAAATCTTTATAATATGGGTTTTGATGAAGTACTTAATAACACAACTGCAAATTTTAAAAAAGCAGGTAACAATATTTTTTATGATACAGGAAGTGTTTTAATAGGTTCAACTGATTATGTTTATACAACATCAGCACAAAATTTCAACGAAGCCTTTAAACTAAAAGTTTATGGAGGAGCTAAAATTTCTGGCGGAGGATTAGTAGTTGGCGATTTTAATAATTCAGAAAATTTAAAGGTTTTTTCTAATGGAAATTTACAAATTGGTTTAAATAATACTTTAAAAGTTCAAATAGATTCATCAAGTGGAAACATAACAACAGTTGGAAAAATAACTGCAAATAATATTGAGTCTTCCTCAATAACATCAACTTTAACTGGAACAGTTTATGGTAATGTTATTGGTGATTTACAAGGCAATTCTGATACAGCATCAAAAATTAAAGTAGCAAAAGAAATTAGAATAACTGGTGAAATTGATGGCTTAACAACATTTGATGGTTCATCAAATACTGAAATTAATTCAACAATTAAAAATGGAATTATTACTGGAAATAAAATAGCTCCTTTTACAATTACTGGTGATAAAATAGCACCAAATACACTTTATGGTGATAAAATTAAAGATGGTGAAATTTCTGAAAATAAGATTGCAAATTATAATATTGGTGAAGAAAAAATTAAAGACAACAGTATTGGTACTACAAAAATAAAAAATTTATCAATTACAAATGATAAAATAGGAACTGGTGCAGTTACTACGGATAAAATATTAAATGGAACAATAATTTCAGATAAAATTGCAAATAGTTCCATTACTACTGATAAAATTGCTGACATATCTATTAGTACTGGAAAAATTCAAGATGGTGCTATTACCTCTGATAAAATAGCAGATAGTACAATTCAAACTAATGATATAGCATCTAATGCCATAACTAATGAAAAAATAGCAAACAATTCAATTACAACATCTAAAATAGCTGATGGTTCTATTACTAGCGCTAAAATAGAAAACGGTACTATTCAAACTATTGATATTGCATCTAATGCTATAACAAATGATAAAATTTTACCGGGAACAATTACAAATGATCGTTTAGCTGGTTCAATCACAGGTGATAAATTAGTTGATTTAACTGTTGGAACAAGTAAAATTGACAATAATTCAATTATAACAGAAAAAATAGTTAATCAGTCTGTAACAACAGATAAAATAGCTAATAGTTCAATTTCAACATCTAAACTAGCCGATGGTGCTGTTACCAGTGATAAAATAGCAAATGGTACTATTCAAACTATTGATATTGCATCAAACGCTATTACAAATGACAAAATTGAACCAGGAACAATTACAAACGACCGTTTAGCTGGTTCAATCACAGGTGATAAATTAGTTGATTTAACTGTTGGAACAAGTAAAATTGACAATAATTCAATTACAACTGGAAAAATAGTTAATCAGTCTGTAACCAATGATAAAATTTTACCTGGAACAATTAGTAATGATAGATTGGAAGGTGGTATCACAAATAATAAATTAGTTAATGGTATAATTACAAGCAATAAAATAGGAGATAGCCAAATAATCACAGATAAAATTGCAGACTTGAACATAACACCGGGAAAAATAGCAAACGAAGCAATTATTAGAGATAAAATTGCATCTCGTGCAATTAATTCATCTAAAATAGAAGTTGATTCTATTATACAAGAAGTAATGGCTGATAACTCAATTGGAACTCAACAAATTATTGATTCAAATGTGACATGGTCTAAATTAAATTATGACGTTACTTCAATAATAAATGATAAAGAATTTACATCCAATGTTAATAGCAAACTTGGATTAAAAGCAAATATTGATAGTCCTACTTTTACTGGTGTAGTTGGTTTTCCATCAGGTACTATAAAAGAAGCTATGATTGATAATTTAAATGTAACTGAAAATAAAATTGCAAATCTTGCTGTTGGAACTGGAAAAATTCAAGATAGTGCTATAACTAATTCAAAAATAGCTGTTGGTGCTGTTACAAACAATAAAATTCAAGCATACACAATAAATTATGATAGATTAAATCAAACCACAAATAATAATAGATTACTTGGTGTTGGTGCTAGTACTAATACAATTGGCGAGGTTCAAATACAAAATGACATGATAGAAAATTCAACAATTCAAGTTGGTAAACTGGCTAATATACCATCATATACTATACTTGCTAATAATGATGCTTCAACTGGTGGAGTTATTTCTACAAAGTTAATTGATGAAATGGTTAAAACAAACACTCTTAATTTAAATAAGATTCAAAAAATAAATCCAGATGTTATTCTTGGTAATGATAATAATGTTTCAGATACAATTAAACAAATAACTTGTCGTGCTCCTGGTAGATTAATTTTAGCATGTAATTCAATTAATGACATACGTACTGAACTAAATATAAATAATGTTGATAATATGTCATATAACAGTATAAAAGATTATGCTGATCAAATTGGAAATCTAAAAGCAAGCTTAAATGGGGCAGAATTTACAGGAATAGTTAATGTTAAACAAGATTTTCGCGTTAAAAGTGTTGGAGACAACTCAATTAAATTTCAAGTAGATAATTTAACTGGTAATACTGTAGTTTCAGGCACTTTAGGTGTTGGTCCTGTATTTAATGTTTTACCAAATGGTGACTTAACAGCAAATAACACAAAAATTAACGGTACACTTAATGTCCCTAATTATGATACAACATTAAAAAAGTTGTCAGTAACACAAAACATTACTGTACCTGAAATATTTGTCAACACAATTAACACCAAAGATACTATAGCTTCAGGATTCTTAAACTTGGGTGGGGATTTAACAATTAAAAACAGCTCGGGTGATACTAAATTCAAAGTACAAAGTTCTAGTGGACAAACAAGTATTGATGGACAACTTGAAGTTAATGGAATTACTACTATAAACAACGATTTTAACATTACACCTAATAAAAAAATTGTAACAAATAATATTGAAGCTCATAGTTCAAATCCATTAAATATAAAAGGAAGTGTTATTAATATTGGTGATGTTACATCGGAAGTAAATATTAAAGGAACATTAAATTATGTCCAATCTACTGATTTACAAGTTACAGATAAGCAAATTACATTAAATAAAGGTGGTGCAAGCGCTGCTGGTTCTGGTTTTATTTTTACTGATAGTACAGCAGATGCTTACTTAGTTGTATCGGCTGATAAATCTGGTTTAGTTTATAAAGGACCAAGTGATTCAACTGAAAAAAGACTTGCGACTCTTGCTGAATCAGAAACTTTTACCAATAAAACAATTAATAAATCTTCTATTGGTTCTTCTGAACCATCAACCGGTAATTTTACATCTATTAATACAGGTGAATTTAATATAAATAATACTAAAGTAAATGCAACATCAAATGAAATAAACTTGATAAACACTTCAGTTCCTGGGACTATTAAAAACTCAAAGGCTGTAATATATGACTCAGAAGGTGCAATTGTATCAAATGGCATTAAACTAACTGATAACTCAGCAAATGATTTTTTAACAATTAAAACTTCTGCAGAACTATCAGCAAATAAAACTCTTTATTTAAATCCAAATGATACCAGAGTAATTAATATTAATGAAAATGTAACTTTTAATTCTGACGCAATTATTGTTGGAACACAAAAAATTAAAACAACTGGAGCAACTGATGTAACATTACCAACATCTGGAACTATTGCAACTGTTTCAAATACTGAAACTTTCACAAACAAAACAATTAATAATTCTGCAATTGGTGTATCAAATCCTTCAACCGGTAATTTTACTGTTGTTGATACTAATTTATTAAAATTAAATGGAGATAACGTTACAGCTAGTGCTGGTGAAATAAATTTACTTGATACATCAGAACCAGGTATTGTACAAAGTTCCAAAGCAGTTATTTACGATTCAAATGGAGTTGTTCGGGTTTCAAATAATGGTATTGACTTGGGTGACTTAACAAATACTCACTTTCTTAAAATTAAAACAACAAATGAATTACAAGCTAATCGAGAATTAACCTTTAACACAAGTGATTCAGACAGAACTGTAACAATTGAAAAACACTTGGTTTTTAAAGCAAATGAAATAACTGTAGGGGACCAAACAATAAAAACCACAGGGGCAACAAATGTTACTTTACCAACTACAGGTACTTTAGCTACTTTATCAAACTCTGAGGAATTATCTAATAAGGCAATAAATAATTCAACAATTGGTTTAACAACTCCCTTAGCTGGTAATTTTACAAATTTAAATATTACAACTAATTTGAAAATTAAAGGTACTGACGTTTTATCAAGTGCAAATGAATTAAATTTATTAAATGGTTCTGAAATTGGCGTACCAAAAGGTTCAAAAGGGGTAATTTATGATTCTGCTGGTTCAGTTGTGTCTGGAAGTCAAGGAATTAAATTACACGATATTGTTGGAAACAAAACTCTTACACTAAAATCAAATGAACAATTATCAGATAATAAAACACTTATATTCAATCTTAATAATGATAATAGAACATTAAAATTAACAGGAGATTTAACAATTGATGGAAATTATAGCACAAAATTAAATACTACTGGTGTTACAGATATTACTTTACCAACAACAGGTACTGTTGCAACATTAAGCGGAAGTGAAAGTTTAACAAATAAAACAATTGATTCAAGCACAATTGACAATACACAAATAGGTATGTCAAATCCTGCTACAGGTAAATTTACTAACATGTATGCTAGTACTATTTATTATGGGGGTCAACAAATAAATGCAACTACAAACCAAATTAATTATTTACATAATGCAGGTCCAAATACAATTCAAAATAATAAAGCAGTTATTTATTCATCATCTGGTAATGTAACTGTAAATGAAGCGCATATTGCTAAAATTATTTTAAATTCTAGTGAAGTAACCACAACTGCTAGCGAAATTAATTTATTAGATGGTTCTGAACCAGGAAAAATATTATCAAACAAAGCAGTTATTTATGACGATAGTGGAGCAATTCGTGTTAATAATTCCGGACTTAAAATCAAAGACACATCAGACAGTCATTTTTTAGCTTTTAAAACTGATGGTAATTTAACTATAGACAGAACTTTACAAGTTAATGTAAAAAATGCTGATAGAAATTTTATAATTGGAGGGGACCTTGAAGTTGTTGGAAACCAAAAGATAACAAGCCATACAAATGGTTCTGATGTTACTTTACCAGCAACTGGTACTCTTGCTACATTATCTGGTTCAGAAACTCTAACTAATAAAACCATAACTAATTCAACAGGTTCCTTTACAACAATAAATTCAAACGAAATTAACATAAATGGATACAAAATTAATAGCACAGCTGGAGAAATTAACTTGTTAGCTACTGCAGTTGCTGGTAAAATAGTTAACGGAAAAGCTGTTATTTATGGTTCTGCCGGAGAAGTTAATGTAGCCAAGTTACAACTAAACAATATAGACGTAACTGCTGATGCCGACGAAATTAACCTGTTAGATACAGCAGTAGCTGGAAAAATAGTTAATGGTAAAGCTGTTATCTACGGTTCTGCTGGCGAAGTTAATGTAGGTAAGTTACAACTAAACAATATAGACGTAACTGCGGATGCCGGCGAAATTAACCTATTAGATAATGCAGTAGCTGGGAAAATTGTAAATGGAAAAGCTGTTATCTACGGTTCTGCAGGTGAAGTAAATGTAGCCAAGTTACAATTAAATAGTGTTGATGTAACTGCGGATGCCGGCGAAATTAACCTGTTAGATAATGCAGTAGCTGGGAAAATTGTAAATGGAAAAGCTGTTATCTACGGTTCTGCGGGTGAAGTTAATGTGAGCAAACTACAGTTGAATAGTGTTGACGTAACCGCGGATGCCGGAGAAATTAACTTGTTAGATAATGCAGTTGCAGGTTCCATTGTTAATGGAAAAGCTGTTATCTATGGTTCTGCAGGTGAAGTTAATGTGAACAAACTACAGTTGAATAGTGTTGATGTAACTGCTGATGCCGGAGAAATTAACTTGTTAGATAATGCCGTATCAGGTAAAATAGTTAATGGAAAAGCTGTTATCTATGGTTCAGCTGGTGAAGTTAACATGAGTAAATTACAACTAAATAATATAGACGTAACCGCTGATGCTTCAGAACTTAACTTGTTAGATACTGC
>JACCDO010778969.1_pt1 | contig 36526 bp, 34 predicted proteins | sample 7446101 | NCBI WGS metagenome assembly JACCDO01 (sample SAMN15323440, study PRJNA562643) | freshwater metagenome | isolation source: river surface water | place: USA:Blue River Watershed | collected 2017-08-16 | reverse complement strand
TTCATTGTGTCTAATGGATGTCCGACCAGCGTCTGTGCGGTTCCCGATACAAATCCGGCGAATAAATTTTCATCCATACGTCTACTATACACTTATAAATTTTAGAACATATCTAATTGTACGGAAACGTCGTGCGCTAAATTCGCATTACCGCCGGTATAACTCATGTATAAATGTACCCTATCGCCTGAATTCAACGTTAATGAACCATTATAAAAGGAACCCTCTAAATTAGAACCTGTAATAGTAGTTGTAAATACTGTATCTGTTATACTTCCGCCATTGGGGGTATATCGCACTAAAAATGTTACGCTATCGGTTGAACCAGGAGCAACTGAGAGAGAAGCCCATATTCCAGACAGTAACGCCGGCTGTTGTATACGGTAAAATGCGGCTGGAATGCCTGGATCCGGAAATTCATTATTCGTTATCAATTGCGTTCCCGGCCATAAGTAAGCAGGAGTGCTCGCGTTTTTTACTAATCCTTTTAGACCATAATACACGGTTGTAGGATAAATATATGTGGAAAATCCCCTTGTTCCCGCGGTTTTCGTAACCAAATCAGTTCCAGGACCGATCTGAATGCCAGCGCTAGCTAAATACGTAGGACTTGTTATTGTAGCTGGTCTTGTTTGCAAAATATCGGATGCAGTATAACTCTGTCCGATAGTTGGAGTAACCGTTCCAATTGTTGTGCTGCGTAATTGTATAGATCCAGTGTCAGATGTATCATTTGTTTCAATTCCAACATATGAACCAGTGGATGTAGTTGACGCTGGTTGCGCAACATATACATTTAAATCTCGCGTTGTCACTATGTTTGTACCGGAAACTAGAATTCCGCGTTTCACTCCTCCGCCATTGGAATATACATTTATTGTGGAACCTTTCAACGAATTGAATGAAAAACTTCCGGGCCCGAGCGTACCAGTTCCGTTACATTCCACGCCGATAACAGTTGATGTACCACCGGTAGATGCAGTTGAGTTATTTACAGTTAATACAGATGTTCGCAATTTTGCCGTTGCCGACGTCGTGCCGCCAAATACTATACCCTTCAATGTGTGATGTTCTGCTGATGTAAGTTGTATAGTTACGTCTTCCAGACGCGAATTTTCGCCCATTGTTACAAGAGTTGTGTCTGTCGTTACAAGCAATTTCCGTATAATACATGTTTGTAGACTCGCTCCACGAATAGAGACACCTGTTGGGATTGTAATGGATTCATTATATGTTCCGGCGTTTATTAATATATTTTCACCAGAAGCTACAAGCGCTAATGCAGCATTTATTGTTTGAAATGCAACCGAATAACGACTTGCAGCCGCAGCTGTATCATCTCCATATACAGCGTCTACGCGTAGCGTATTTCCGGTAGACGCAAGTCCACCCTGAGGACCTGTATCTCCCTGAGGGCCTGTCGGTCCAGTATCTCCTTGAATTCCTGGATCTCCCTGAGGTCCAGATGGTCCAGTATCTCCTTGAATTCCTGTATCTCCCTGAATTCCTGTATCTCCCTGAATTCCTGGATCTCCCTGAATTCCTTGCGGTCCTGTATCTCCTGTAGGTCCGATAGGCAAGTTGATTGGCGCATCTGTAACCCAACCGCTTATATCTACGCGATATACGGAGAATATAGTTGGGGTTGTACTATCTGATACGTATGCGATGTAGTTTAATAAAGGAGTTGGGAATGCAGATAACAATGTAGCATAGCTTATAAAGGTTCCTACAAACTCAAGTGCTATACCTTGAATTCCTTGTGAGCCTGTCGGTCCAGTCAGTCCAATCATTCCAATTGCTCCAGTTGCTCCAGTTGCTCCAGTTGCTCCAGTTGCTCCAGTTGCTCCAATTGCTCCAGTTACTCCAGTTGCTCCAGTATTAGTTGCGATTCCAGCAGGTCCTGCTTGTCCGGTAGGTCCAGTCGGTCCAATCTCTCCAGTAGGTCCAGTATCTCCTTGAGCACCTGTATCTCCCGTAAATCCCTGTTCTCCTTGAGTCCCCTGATCGCCTTGAATCCCCTGATCGCCTTGAATCCCCTGATCGCCTTGCAATCCAGTCGGCCCAGTCGGTCCAGCAGGTCCAGCAGGTCCAGCAGGTCCAGCAGGCCCTTGACATCCACCAAATAAGGCTCTATTTTGTCTGAATTTTGTCACATTTGAGGAACTCATTTATATAATAAACTCATATAAAAGTTCGGTCGTTTACAAAATAAAAGGAAATGGATAATTTTATAGCGTATCTAGACGCCCAAAAAGCGAAAACGACCATGGATTATTTTGCAGTTATGGATTTCGCACACACTGTCAACGTACATTATATGCATCAAAATCTAGGTGATCCGGCATTTACTGGATACGAGTCATGGCAGCAGAAATACGCGGCAAATATTGTTGTTCCGCCAGCTGAACCTAAAAAACATAAAGTAATTGACGTATCGCTGAATACAATTTATGATCTTATCAAAGTGATTGATGAAAACCCATATGAAGCAGATACAAAATACAATTTTGACTTAAAATCATTACATAATATTCGCGCAGAACTAGTTGAGTTAAATGATATGATTGGCATGAATACTCTTAAAGCATCAGTTTTTAGCCAACTCATATATTTCATACAAAATTTACATAAAGATGATAAAAATAAAACTAGCGATTTCAAACACACCATCATATGCGGACCCCCTGGAACTGGTAAAACTGAAGCAGCTAAGATCATTGGTAGGATGTATTCCAAGGTTGGCATATTGAAAAAAGATATCTTCAAAAAGGTAACGCGCACTGATTTGATCGCGGGTTATTTAGGACAAACTGCAATTAAGACTAGTAAAGTAATTGCTGATTCTATCGGTGGTTGTCTATTTATTGATGAAGCATACTCTCTAGCAGACAATGATATATATTCAAAGGAGTGTATAGATACCTTATGTGAGGCATTGAGCGATCACAAAGACGACTTGATGGTTATCATCGCTGGGTATGAGGATGAATTGGACGCGACGTTTTTTAAGGCCAATAGTGGACTTAGGTCACGATTTATATGGAAATTTAGTATAGATGATTATACTGCAGATGAGATTAATAAGATTTTTATTAAAAAGGTAAAACAACAAGATTGGTATATAGATTGTGACACCGAAAAGTGGTTTGAAAGCAAGATATCTGAATTCAAATATTTTGGTCGCGATGTAGAATTGTTATTGTCTCATATTAAGATCTGTCATTCACGAAGGATATTCGGTCAAGACGAATCTGTTCGTAAGAAAATTAATATGGATGATATAAACGCTGGATATAAAATATTTTTAGAAAACAAGAAAATCAAACCAATTAAAGTACCATACGGATTGTATATGTAATATCGTATATATATGTAAAAAAATTTACACATATAAATTAGTTAAATGGCGGATAATACACGAAAAATCAATATAGATCTAGAAACATTGAAAATCCCATCTGGTAATAAAACACGGCGAAAACGAGATCCCGTTGATGAGGAAAAGAAAATACGGGTTCGCACACCACCAAAAGCACAGAACAAATCACTTAAACGTAATTTGCTGAAATTCATACGCAACCAACAGGATCAAAAAATTAAATCGGTCGTTTCTGATGAACCATTAGATTTAGAGTTCAAATCCGATTTCAAAGAATCGCTTGAGTATTTAAGCGACGTTGCGAAAAAGAATGATATACCAAAAATGTCTTATAATAAGACATTGAAGAATTTTGATGGATTGCCGCCACCTCCCATACCAGTACCAGTTTTGAATGATTTGGCACCAACGATAACCCCAAGTGGAGCACCATTCAATTTACCACAGCCAAAATACGGATGTCTCAAAGGCGGCAAATTACCTTTATATAAACAATATACACGACGTCAATATGATGATGATCCGCAGCCATTTAAAATGGCTCCCGTGTTTAAACCGCCTCCGTCGCAAGTACAGATACCAGTGCAAACACAAGAGCAAATTAATATACCTATACAGGCACAAATGCCTATTCAAATCCCAGCGCCAGCTGTAACACAAGCACAACCAACCCTTTTGCCACAAACGCCTCCTTCATTAATGCCATCACCCAATATAAATCTGGACAAGATAAATATATTCAAAGGCATGAGTGATAAATTAACGATATCTGACCTATATAAACCAAAGCAACCGAACAAACGTCGTAAGACTCTCCGGAGAACATATAAAATAGGTAAATCAAAAAACACGCCGAAAGTGTCTGTTCTCATATCCAATAAGACTATACGGAATCAAATATCAAATAAATCACAGATGCTGAAACAAACGCCTATCCATGATATTAAAAAGTACCTCATCAAAAATGGATTTATAAAGGTTGGTTCTATCGCCCCAAATGACGTTCTCCGTAAAATGTACGAAACTGCGATGTTGGCGTGCGGTGAAATCCATAACTACAGTCCTGATAACTTAGTATATAATTTTTTCAACGCTGAACCATCGTCTTAACAATAATCACTCCCTATATTTGTACCCATATAATAGAGGTGATCGCTTATAGAATCGCAGTGTATGGGCGAACAACTATTGCTACATTCAGGATCTTCGTTTGTGTCACACACCTTATATTTATCGCCGTCGTCGTAATACCATATCTCAGTATCTGTATGTCGGTATCCAAGTAATTCTTCGGGCACATGCGGTACTATATCATTATGGTGCGTGATCCTATAGTGTTGTATGGATTTTGCTGATTCTACAAATACACTGTTGCCGATTCGCGGTTTACCGAATGTATATACTGAAACATCATACGATTTGTATATGTCATACGCCATAAACATAGACAATGCCGCGCCGCTGGAATGCCCGGTAATAACTACTTTTGCGTCAAGTGTGGGTAAATATTGTAACAGGGTATCCTTGTATTTCAAATATTCTTCGTGTAAGCCTTTGTGTACTTTTATAGCTGGGTCTGGATAAGGAGATGTAAATTCAAACTCAAAGTTGGATATCCAGTTTTGAATATCTGCACTACCTCGGAACGCAAATACCGTAGCATTTTGAACGGAATCATTTGCTATAATTATGTTCGTATCTCCGATGATTGTATCTTGTATTGTTATTTCCGGAAGACAATGTATGCAATCCCAAGCCTTAATTTTATCCGCATTACAGTAAGTTGCGGCGGCTAGTTGAAAATTACGCTTTGCAATCCCATCATCGTACTGCATTAGAGCTGAATATAACAACGGCAGGATCTTCATATATATGTATATAAATATACATACATAAAATTTTATAAACCATGTTCGTGTTTAATATAAAACTGTGTGTCTTTTGAAGGGCAATCGCCTTTAATCTCGTTGTTTGGTAACGTGTACGGGAGTATATTCGTTTTCCATACCACATATGAAAATCCAATTTGGTCCTGAGTTGTATACTTGAGAGTCTGTAAGTACCATAAATCTAAAAATCTTGTTATATCCGGATCCTTATTTGAGAATGCCACAAAGCACGTGATCCACACACCAAAATGCTTTGTGTGATAATTCATATCCTTGAAGAAATTGTCAGAATATCCCTCGCGAACGTATGCATCATATTGGAGATCAACGTTTTGCAATGGCTGAGCCTGGTCGTTCCAGAATGTACTATTATATCTGAAAAATTTTGACGCACTCACCTCTTCTTTTAATACGCCTTCCCTACATTCGTGATGCCATCCAATGATTTTTTCTTTGTATATATTTTTCAATAAATATTCACTTGTTTTCTTATATGTTATTTCTATAGTTCCATCCAGCCATACTATGACGTCGTATTTTTTTAATCTGGGTATTCGTTGAAATGACTGTTTGTAGTACTTTGCAACATTAAATGTATGTTTATTATTACTTAATGAATTTATGTATGTATTATCGTCCTGTTCGTTTTTATTTATATTGTGATATGGAATTGTGTCTATTATCCAGTCATTTGGTATTATATTAGGGTTATCTGTGAAACATATGAAATCGCTTGACACCGTTTGTTTCGCAAATTTCTTACAAGATGCTTCATAGTTACCATATATGGCTGTTATGAAACATACCTTAGGTTCACAATTTTGACTTAGTACTCCTTTATTCCATCCAAATAATTGTAGAAACCTATTCATCTATTCTATATAAGTATTCGTAAACGTCATTATCCTACGAATTGAATTATTATCTAAATTATATTTGGAATAGTCTAGATCAGATTGTTCTAATTGTGACCAATCATCCAATACAACTAATGGGACGTTATTACTCAGAAGAATATCTGTGAACTCACTCTTTATTACAATCGGTATTGTCTTTACGTACAATGCTTCCCATAATCGGTGTGTATCTACGCCATTGCCTTCGGGGCATATACAAAATTCATACTCACTTAATCGCTGGATATTCTCACGCGGCGGAACTTCATCCAACCATTCTAATTTGTTCTTTAAACGGTTGAAGCAGTACATACGCTTGGTTAGATTAGTGTATACATTGAAATTAAAGTAAATACGTTTTGTCTTTGGTTTTAAGTTTTCGGGTCTGAAATTATCTAAATTTCCATGCGGCCACTGTGAATTCGCAATACCTATCGGCGTAAATATAAGCTTGGCATGATTCATACGGGCATTTTGGGCGTACCATTTCAGTAGTTTGCTATAGTTCAATATGTCGTTTATTTCATCACACTCGTATATTTCTCCATCTGAGTTGTGCGTTACCAATATGAACTCATTCATAAAATAATGTATTTTGTCTGCAAATTCAAGTATTCGGTGCGAATAACAAAACACGCGCATTGGATTATAAAATGGATATTGAATGGTGTTCAACGGGCAATGTTTTCCTGGTTGGTTTGCTATCACTGGATTCGCATAAAAATCGCCTTGATCTCCTACGTAAATATCACATAGTTGTTGGATCTTTTCACCAGTGAGTATATCCATTAGGTTTTATATTTATGTATATACAATGCCTTTATATGAAATCTTGTAAATTTTTATGATGAATATGTAAATTAAATATTGGAAACTTCATATCATTGATAACAATATATGGTCGTCTGCCTTCCCAAACGAAGTAATATTTATTGTATTTTATAACACATGTTTCGTTAACAAACCCTTTCGTGTCCCCGGGTTGATTCCTCGGGTCCACGCCGCCTAAGTACTGACCGATTGCTGCAGCATCAAACACATATCCAAATTTCTGATGGTTCTCTGATACGAATTGTATTTCAGTCGCCTGGTATGTGTTCGCTGGAAATATCGGAAACCGCTGTATTAAATTGCATCGTCTGGATATTTGGACGAAGTTCTCCATATCGTTTATTGTAAGGTCGTATTGATCTAATATACGACGGAACACACTTGCAGATGGTATATACATTATACTCGCAATATTCCTATTAAAACAATCAAATGGTAAATATACGTGCTGTTTTCCCGCTCGTTCTGCTATCTCGTCACAGTTGTAATATATAAGAACGTCGTTCTCCAGATGGATAACGTTGTCTATACCGAATTGTTCCATAAACTCGTATATATAGAAAAATCTCAGCGATGCCAGGGCCCAAAATCCATTTCGGAATCCCTTGTCCAAATTGGTTCTCTCATAGTACCTATATGAATCATTCAATGAATCTACGTCAATTATGTTTACATACGTATGGTCCTTATATCTGTTAAAATTCGGAAATAGATATGCATTTGTGAGAACATATATATTGTTATGTCCTAGACGCAACAATTGAGTTATATTTGTAATTATATACTCTTGGAAATTTCCAACGCATACTAACACGACGTTTGCCATATAGACGCGTTCATTGGATTGTGTTTATATACATTTGTAAAGGTATATAAAACTTTACGTGTGTATATTAATACACGTAATGGCGTCAGAACCGCCCACATTAATCAATGAATACCTACAATTATCCAGTCAGTATACATCCACGTATGGAGCGCGAACGATCCTTCTAATGCAAGTCGGTGCTTTTTTTGAAATGTACGGTTTAAAAAAAGCGGATAGCTCATTGAATGATGTCTGCCAAGTGTGCCAGTTAAATACATCGGATAAAAAGATTTGTGTAGGTCAAGACTCTGTCGTTATGGCCGGGTTCCGCGATTACACGCTAGATAAATATGTAGCGAAGCTGACTGAGAGTGGATATACAGTCGTCGTTTACGTACAAGAAAAGAACGGAAAGAACATAACACGCACACTTCATGCGATTTATTCAGCGGGCACATATGTATCTTGTGAAACAGATAGTTCTCCGCAAATAACAAATAATATTATGTGTATTTGGCTGGATACTATCAAACCCTTTCGCGGACATAAAGAGAACCTGGTATATGGCGTTTCGGTTGTCAATATTTTTACTGGAAAATCCAATATGTTTGAGTATGAATGTCCGTTTTATATGAATCCTACCACTTTTGATGAATTGGAACGTTGCGTATCGGTGTTCTCTCCTAGCGAGGTCGTTATCATTTCTTCGCTGGATCCAACAACTGTTAATACAGTAATACAATACGCTGGTATTCAGTGCGCTTCTATACACCGGATTAGTTCTTCTTGCGAAAAGGCCGTGAACTGCGCGAAACAGACCTACGTTCGCCATATTCTCACAAAACTCTTTGGTGAGGAGTCACACTCAGTTTGTGCTGAATTTAATACGTGCGTGATGGCGACTCAGTCATTCTGTTATTTGACAGATTTCATACAAGAACATAACCCCGGCTTGATTCATAAAATATCAATTCCGTCGTTCAATAATATGAGTGAACGTATGGTCCTCGCTAATCATACATTGTCGCAGTTGAATATGATCGGAGGTAACATGTGTGTATCTGGCTTTATGAATAAGTGCCGCTCTCCCATGGGACGACGGTTGTTTCACGAACAGATAACGAATCCTACATTTAATACGCAGTGGTTGGAAACCGAATACGCAGCGATAGAAATGTTCCTATCCAATTATCATTTTGTTGAATTGTTCCGCGGTCAATTAGCTTCTGTGAAAGACATTGAGAAGATCCTACGTCAACTGGTTCTGCGTAAGCTATATCCCATGTCGGTTTCGCATCTATATGACAGCGTGAATATAATCCAACAACTCCATGTTTGTTTGTATGAGAACCCAGAGATCTCACGATATCTCACAGAATCTGATACCATTGGAGAGATCTGTACTGAACTATGCGCCTTTATTGATTCTAATCTTAATATTGAGTTATGTAAGAACGTCCAGTCGCTGCAATCGTTTGACTCAAATATTATTAAGTCGGGGATATCACCTAAATTGGATGATATGATTGAACGACAACAAAAAAACAACGCGATACTTGATGGAATCCAGGCCTATTTCAACAAACTACTAGACAAAGAAAAGGGCGAATATGTGAAGAAACACGAAACTGAAAAATCATGTGTTAGTCTGCAGCTGACTAAGAAGCGCGCTGCCATGTGTAAGAATGTAATTAAGTCAGATGACACCATCGTAAATATTCAGGGCGCCACGTTTAAATTATCCGAAGTGAAATTCGTAAGTGCATCTGGAAGCGCAGACGAGATTGAAATTCCCGTTTTAACAACGATTGTTAAGGATATATACAAGCTAAACTTGGAGATTGACGAGCAGATCACGATTGCATACGCGCAATTTCTGGTTGATTTAGAGAACCTATGGTATGCGAAACTGGAAATCCTAGCAAAATACGTGGCCCGCGCCGATGTTATCCAATCAAAGGCATATATAGCTAGGAATTACAACTACTGTCGTCCAGTGGTTTGCGCTGATGCATCTAAGTCATTCGTAGAAGCCGAGGGTCTTCGTCATTGTCTCATAGAACACATTCAGACGAACGAACTATATGTTACTAATGATCTTCATATTGGTTGTCAATCACGAGATGGGATGTTGCTATACGGAACAAATGCGGTTGGTAAGACAAGTTTGATTCGCGCGCTAGGTATTGCAGTAATTCTGGCGCAGTGTGGCATGTATGTCCCTTGTTCCAAGTTTTCGTATAAACCGTATACTGCGATTTATTCACGAATTCTAGGGAATGATAATCTATTTAAGGGGCTCAGCACATTCGCTGTTGAAATGTCGGAACTTAGGATTATATTGAAGATGGCGGATCAGAATAGCCTGGTTCTTGGCGATGAGGTTTGTTCGGGAACTGAAACCGAGTCAGCGCTAAGTATTTTCGTAGCGGCGCTTATGCAATTACACTCTAAGAAGGTTTCATTCATTTTCGCTACACACTTCCATGAGATCATCAAATTCACAGAAGTGAAACAACTGGACGCTATGGTACTGGCGCATATGACGGTAACATTTGACAGGGAAAATGATTGTTTGGTATACGATCGCAAGCTGAAGATGGGTCCAGGGAATCGCATGTATGGCCTTGAGGTGTGTAAATCCCTTTATTTGGAAGAGGAGTTTATGACGGCGGCATATGAGATTCGTAACAAATACTTTCCAGAGAATAAAGGAGAACTGTCACACAACACAGCAGTTTACAATGCTAAAAAGGTGCGTGGATTCTGTGAGATGTGTAAAAGTGAACTCGCTGAGGAAACCCACCATATCTTCCAACAGAAGGATGCTACAGCAGATGGATTCATTGATTCATTTCATAAAAATCATCCGGCAAACTTGATGTCGGTTTGCGAGAAATGCCATGACAAGATCCATGCAGAACCTGACGTCCAAATACGACGTAAGAAGACGACCAAGGGTTATAAGATTAGTTCTTGATTTCAATAAAATCCAAAATTCTGCGTCCGTCCGGTACGACACCAGCCTACTATGTAAATTCATAATTATATAAATATTTATGAATCAATCACTTCCATTGTTTTTTTAATATGTATATGTATATAATCGGCGTAGTAATTGGAAAGGCATATCCAACAAGTGCACCGAATGTTCCATATTTCACCATCTGAAATATATTTACATATATAGGTTTCTTTCGTCTATTGAATATATCATCCATTGCATTAATTTGTCCTGCCAAATATAAACCATTTACGGCAGTTGATATTGCAATTGGCTTAGCAATACTATTGTAATACGAAAGGGCTAATATAAAATTATACATGATCTGCTTTTACTACAGAATTATCTTTATGTTTCAGTCAAATATAAATATCCTATAGACGCCGGTATGCCAATGGGATACGCAATACCAACGCAATAACCGATAAACGCGCTTTCCACCATATTGATTACATATTTACTGATAGTAATTTCGCGACTATACAGAATACTTTCAACACTATCTGAATAACCACGTGAATATACGGACAATCCTATAGTGCAATAAGTTACTGGGGTAACCGTTGATCTATAGATTGTATTGAATAGTTTTCGCACCATTTACAATGGTCTATGTTTATGTTTTTATATTATTCTGTGTTAATACAAACGTGAATGTGGACCCATGTTTTCTTTAAGTAGTAAAATCAATAAGTGTTAGAATTGTTTGGAAGGCCTGCATTATTAATAGGTTGAAATATTTTTTGGACATTTTTAAAATGTCCAAAAATCATTTGGCAGACTTCAAAATTTTGAAAAATCACACTTCGCAGCATAATGCTTTAAAAATCAAATGGATTTTGAAAATTACGTTAGCATATTTTTTTGCGTTTGAATATTTAGGGATTTTTATCATTATCCAATATATAATAAAAATGGATAATACAAAAAATCCCAAAAATCCCAATAGTCTTCATTGTGAAAAGTGTAACTATACATGCTTTAGTAAAAAAGACTTCAACAAACATTTGTCTACTCGCAAGCACACATTGGATAAAATGGATAAGGAAAAAAATCCCAAAAATCCTGCTACCTATATATGCTGTGTTTGTGATAAGACTTATAAGTATCAGTCCGGCTTATGTAAGCACAAAAAGACATGTATGAAACCACAATTAGAATGTACTCCCAAAGACGACATACATGCCCTTACTGAATTAGTGAAAGAGCTCGTAAGTACAAATTATAATATATTAAAGCAAAACCAAGAGTTACAAAAAAGAGTAGTTGATCTATCAAGTAAAGAACGTAACACTATAAACAATACAACTACCACTAACAACAATCAAAAATTCAATATCAATCTTTTCCTTAATGAAAAATGCAAGGATGCAATCAACTTCTCTGATTTTGTTAAGAACATCCAGATTTCTTACGAGGATCTGGAGAATAACGCACAACTTGGATTCGTAAACGGAATATCTAAAATATTCATAGATAACTTAAAACAACTAGACGTGACAGAACGACCTATCCATTGTACTGACATAAAGCGAGAAACCATGTATATTAAAGATGAAAACACATGGACGAAACAACCGGATGACGAGAAATTACAAAAGGCTATACAAACAGTATCCTATAGAAGTATGGGGAAACTTGCTGAGTGGAAAAATGAGAACCCAGATTACAAAGATTGTAACTCCGAGTTTTCTCAGAAATGCGTGGATATACAAAAACAAACGCTGGCAGGAAGTGATAGACCAGTTTATTATCCGAAAGTTATCCACGTACTAGCTAGAGAGACTGTAGTAGATAAATAAGGGATCTTTTAATTATAGTTAAGGTCGGAAAATTTGTCAAGTAAACAAAATTTTCCGACCCATTAATATATTTCAAATTTTTTACGTGAGATTATCGCATCAGTCTATATTATATCTTAAAAAACAAAGTAATGTAAACGAAGCCAGCAAATTTTTCAGGCCACAATTAAATTATAAAATAAGTAAACGATCATGTTAGTTCTTTAAGTAGGAAAATCAATAAGTGTTAGAATTGTTTTGGAGGTCTGCATTATTAATAGGTTGAAATATTTTTTGGACATTTTAAAAATGTCCAAAAATCATTTTACAGACTTCAAAATATTGAAAAATCACATTTCGCAGCATAATGCTTTAAAATAAAAAATAATAATAAATTTTCCAAACCATAAAATTTTATACTTTTAATAAAAAAACAATTAGAGATAAATATTTTGTTTCCAAATAGTATACTATATGGAAACCGAAATGAGACCTAAAAATAGTACCGAGTTTTTTTGTGAAACTTGTGATTATAAATGCTTTAAGAAACAACATTTAGAACAACATTATAAGACCATAAAACACAAAATTTTAAATGGAAACCAAATGGAAACCAAAAATAATGAAGACGAAATAAGGTGTGGTTGTGGAAAAACTTATAAAAATCGGTCTGGGTTATGGAAACACTCTAAGATATGCAATGTTAAATCACAACAAGATGATACGCATATCCTCTCTAATTTGGTGAAAGAATTGATAATAAATACAAAAGAACTAGCGAAACAAAATCAAGAATCTCAACAACAAAATAAAGAATTGATAAATCAAAATCAAGAATTACAAAAACATGTAATAGAAATTACAAAGACTACACATACAGTGATCAATAACAATACGACTACAAATAATAACAACCAAAAGTTTAATATAAATTTATTCCTCAATGAAAAATGTAAAGACGCAATCAACTTCTCTGATTTTGTTAAGAACATCCAGATTACGTATGAAGATCTAGAGAACAACGCCCAACTCGGGTTTGTAAATGGCATTTCCAAGATATTTTTAGATAATTTGAAACAATTGGATATTAACGAGCGTCCGATTCATTGCACGGACGTTAAACGGGAGACCATGTATATTAAAGATGAAAATACATGGACCAAACAACCAGATGATGAGAAATTACAAAAGGCCATACAAACAGTTTCTTATAGAAGTATGGGGAAATTGGCAGAGTGGAAACAAGAGAATCCAGATTATAAAGATTGCAATTCGGAGTTCTCGCAAAAGTGCCTGGATATTCAGAAACAAACGTTGGCAGGAAGTGATAGACCGATTTATTACCCAAAAGTGATACATGCGCTAGCTAGGGAAACGGTAGTAGACAAATAAAACTATTATTCAATATATTCCATATTTGATTTTGTTCTCAGAAATATAATGCTACATGACTCAACTAATAATCCACCATTGGCATACACGCCGTAATTCATTCTTTCATCTTTATTTTCAAGGGCGAAATGCCATATTGTATACAACCCTTCAGAATTCCACGGATCCGCACTTTCATCCAAACACGCCATCAATCTATATTTCTTATCAGTTACGAACATTCTTCCAAGATGTGTAATAGTATTTTCTTTCTGTTTATCATTCATGGTAGACACGAGAATAGAATGACATCCTGTTATATACAGATCTTCCTTAAGTTGAGGATAATTATTAGGAGAACATTTATATAGGCGGTTTTCAGTTCGTTCATCATTACCAGGATTTAGTATTGTTCCTTTTCCAATTAAAACAACTGCCTTGTAACCATCCAAGCTGGTTTTTACAAGTATTCCTTTTTTTAATTGTTCTACTGGAATATACGTTTCAACACTGTCTACTAGGCATAGTATTTTAGATCCTTCTAAGAAGCATGGGGCTGGGGGGTATAGATAATATAAACCATCAGAATTTAACGAGGCTGTGTCTGCGTATACAACGTTTTGAGGAGATGTACCAGTACTATTAGAAGCAAGTCTCCAGCTAGTATATCCACCAAAAGGTCCTCCGTCGCCGACCACGAACGACCAAGTATAACCTATGGGATTTGTATTCGCGAGAGCATCTGCCTCATTCGCATAATATGTTATAGCTATAGTAAGACTAAATTCATAGGTTACATCTGGAAGACCATCTACGTTATTTCCTGTACTGGAACTTGTGTCGCCATATAAATTATAATCGCCTGATGCAGCACCATACAAATACGGAAAACTGGTTATGTTACATCCGCCTCCATCAAAACAGAGCCATCCCGGATAGTATAGATAGGATGGCCCTCCATTTCCGCCAGTAGATCGTATATCTACTGTAGGATTTGTTATATCGTAAAATGTTTGAACGATGTTTGAGGAATTATTTACTTCGAAAAATCCAGTAAAAATTATTGCATTACTCACATCGGGAAGAGTAAGCTGAATGTAGTATCTGGTATTATCCGGATGATATAAATTGTATCCACCGTCTGCATTTAATATATTTCCGCTCGTGTAAGTTATGTTCTGTGGAGATGTACCTGTACTATTGGAAGCAATTCTCCAAATTGTATATCCGCCAAAAGGACCTCCATCGCCAACTGTAAACGAACCACTATACCCTAAGTTGTTTGTATTAGCAAGAGCATCAGCCTCTGTAGGGAAATAGGCTAAAGGAGCCCCAACTGGTTCAGCAAATTCATTCATCGGACCGAGCAATAATCGCGCAACATTACCAGTATATTTTGTCTCGTGATACATTCCTTCATTGAATACAAACCCAGTATTGGCCTCAATTGGATATGATTGCGACTCTATAACAAGCTCGCCTGGCGAGTCATTCAGATATAGCAGATAAGTGTTTTTAAAGTTTGATAGACCAACGTCCACATGCGGAGCAGTATCTCCCTTAATCCAACGCATTGGGATTGATGAACCTGTAGAGAGATGTAAGTCAAATTGTGATTGTAAAGTATCCCTGATTAAATCGGTTACAGGTACCGAAAAATATACCATTCCAGACGCTGTTGAATCCAATGAAGCCTTGGCTTCGATAACTTCAGGAATATTATTCAAATAATTCAATTCCTCATCCGATAGAACATTTCTACGGATATGCGACATTGTTATATATATAATTCAACATTAAAAATGCAACTACTAAGGAAAATTGAATAAGTAAATATAATATTGACTTATATACAACAAGAGTCATCATGATACAAGTAGTTTTCAAAATTTGTTATACAGATAAGTCCATACGTTATGAGGTTCCAGGACACTGGACTACGGAATATTTCTTCCATAAGATCCGTGATAACCTGTCGTTGGATTTTGATATTCCTAATACATACCAGATAGTGCCCGGACCAGGGTTGCAAATACCACAGTATCAGGGGTTTCCGGAGGAATATCCACCTGTGGAACTACGATCCGATCAATCGCTAATTGAGTATTGTAATCCAAATGAGATAAATGCATTCTATATTCGGTTCTTAGATGAACCGGAATTACCCGATGATAATGAGATACGTAGGGTAATCATGAATCCGATTACATCATAAGTTTAATTCTTCAAGGGTGTAGAACGAACAATATCAAGAATTTAGATTAACATTATTTTTATTTGCTGATAATTTAGCAAATAAAAATAAAGTAGGGGGGATTAGGGGCAGTTTCCATAACACTTGCCCTGGTAATAATAATAATCCCGATTTAATACGCTTATGTCGCTATAATTAGATTTCATTGTAGGACCTGCTTCGTTTCCGGCGACGCATTTTGTGCCACCCAATAGAACACAACACGACGTAGACGCGCATGCATCCTTGCCGATTTTGCCGCACTGAGTTTCCAATTCTAATGTATTATTTTTATTGGCAGCACAGAACCCACCAGCTGGCGGCGGTAGACTAGTAGCATAATCGGTTACCTGTGTGTTTTTCTCATCGTATCGTGTTAAACGACTCAGGTAGATAGAATCCTCGTAATTTGGTACATAAGGAGATGGACTAAACCTGAAATATCCGGGATCATTGTATCTCGGCGTAGTTGTTACTACCTGGTCCCAAGGCAGATTTCCTATAATATTGCCCGATGCGTCTTTTATAGGCACAGACACAGTCTTGTCGCGAGCTCGTATCTCTTCTGCACTCTCATGATAGGTAACATTAGGCACATTTGGATTATACGCAACGTCAGTTAGTTTATCAGAAATATTCATTCTAGCAACTTTGTTTGTATAATCAGGGATGGTTTTCAAATAATCGTTCAATACTTTGTCTAACCCAGCCTTAGTATGGTCGGCGTATAATTTCGCGTATAGTTCAGCGACCTTTGGTTCCGATAGATCCTTTGTTCCACGAAAGTACTCGGTTTCCCTTAAAATCTGAATTTTTAGTTTATAATCGGGAATTCCTATACCCTCAATCATTGATTGAATACTGGAAATTGTGGCAGAATCCTCCTTACTTAGAGCCCATACTTTCGCATAGAGTTCGTTTGATTTTTCGGATGAAAGGTCTTTTATCTTACTAAAAAATGCAATGTCGTCTAATAATTGGGTCTTATCAGTGCTTATGATATCAGTGGTTTTCAGACTTTCAGTTAACTTTGGCACCTCGGTATCGTATATTTCTTTACCAACTGCATTAATAAGATCATTCAATATAGCATCTATTTCTGATTGTATTTCAGGCGCAGTTTTCTTAAAACGTTCATTTATAATTTCAGATTTAGTAAGTCTCTCTATCAAGTCAGTTGCCTTTGCGTCTGAAATTCGCATTCCTTGATACACTGCCATTTGTTTCACTTCAGGAGTATCGTATCCGATATTAGCATAAATACAATCCATTGTCGCCTCTGTAATTTTACACTCCTGCTTCGTATTCTGGTTTATCAGTTTCATATTCTTGCCATTAAAATAATTGATCTGTTTTACAATCGGTTCCACTCTTTCCATGTATTCAACCCATCTTGTTTTCTTGTTTGAATAACCCTCACCCACTCGGTTCTGCGAAGCAATAATCGCTAAACCAAGTATCGCTAACAGACATAACATTATGATTCTATCTGTGGTAAAGAACTTCATTGCCGCTATACATTATTATAACATATTTTGCAAAATTGAAAACTAAAATAATAATATAAATGTATGTTATAACAATAGAACAATGATTATCCCGGTAAAATGCTTCACTTGCGGCGAGGTCTTGGCCGACAAATACAGGTATTTTCAAGAACGCGTGCGTCAGATTAAATTGAGGGACGGTCTCCAGGTTGATAAGATCACGTATTTAACAAAGAAGAACATTGACAAGACCCCAGAGGGCATTGTTCTGGATGATCTTGGTCTCAATAATCCTTGTTGCAGAAGGCACATGTTGACGCAGGTTGACATTGAATAATTATCTACTCGTATAATATATAAGAATGGTTCGTAAAACAAATAAACGACAACCTCGCCCCCGCAAGAACAAGGGTAAGAGCAAGTCGCGACGGACAAGGAAGGGTGGTTGCGGTTGCAACAAATCAACACTTATTGGCGGCAGCGCGAATTTAGACGTGCTTCCCAAAGAGTATTATTATTCGTATAATACTGAACCCAATTATCTTAACGATCAAATGAAAGGCGGTAAGCGAAAGAGTTCGCGCGGCGGCATTGGATTGATCGGAGCAGCATATTCAATTGGTCCAGCACTTGATTCACAAAACGTAAACACTTTATTAGGTGCAGATGCCAATGTGGATTCAGACGTCACTCAACAACCTGCTTCTAATGCTTTCCCGGATACAACCATAGCAACTGTATAGTATTTTTTTCTGTTACATTTGTATATAAGATGCCCGGATTTAGACAATTATGCACTCCGTCGCTCATTTATTTCGTAATATCCATGATATTCTTGATTGCCGTAGCTTTCCAAAACTACGGAAACGTACACACGTACTGTTTAGGAGTACATGAGTGCAATGTACCGAACACATATCTGGTATTCGCTGTTAAGCTTGTGTATATCTTATTCTGGACTTGGATCCTTAACCTGATGTGCAATGCTGGTGCGTCTGCGATTGCCTGGTTCATCGTTCTTATCCCATTCATTTTAATGTTTTTATTACTGAGTATGGTTATGTTTTCCAATCAGATAATGTAAAATTCATGTCTTATTTTAAATATGATATGAATGTATATGAATCACACGCGTAAAAATAAAAAATGCAATATACAAGGAGAAGTCCTTGCTTCCAGTGATGGCTGGAAAAAAATACGTATATATGGCAACCCATATGAACGCGGTTACGCCCACGGTTTCCTGCTCGCAAGAGAACTCGCAACTGTAAAGCGTACCCTAACATTCATCGTACATGAATTTTTGGAAATGGACGTAGCAGATTACATGAAACGATGCAAGAACGAAATCGGACCTATAGTAAAAAATAAATATCCTGAATTATACAATGAACTTCGTGGTATATCGGCCGGCGCCAGGGCGGTAGGAGTGAGCGTTTCTGTGGCATTTTTAATTGCATGGAATTCAACCATGTCACTATATCCGCGAAGCGTTGCTCCAAATAGATGCAGTGCATTTATAGCAACTGGATCAGCAACTGAATCCGGCGAAATCGTAATGGCACACAATACGCACACGGATTTTGTATCTGGTTCGCTATTTAATATTATCATGCACGTTGAACCGACAGACGGTCATTCATTTGTAATGCAAACAGCGCCGGGGTATATAGCAAGCTCTACGGATTGGTTCTTATGTTCTAGTGGCATAATCGGATGTGAGACAACCATATCTAAAGTAAAATTTGAACCAGACTTCAAAAAAGGGCATCCCTATTTTTGTAGGATAAGAAATGTAATGCAGTACGCAAAAACGCTTGATGAGTGTAGTGAAATGATGTTAAAATATAATGCAGGTGATTACGCTTGCTCCTGGTTGTTCGGAAATATAAACACAAATGAGATAATGATTCTTGAACTGGGACTAGAAACGCATAGTATCCAGACAACTCATAACGGAGTATTCTATGGCATGAATTCAGCGATGGATCTGAAACTCCGAACCATTGAAACTGAAGACTATGACCATACAAACGAATTAACCAGCGTAGGTGCCCGTAACAATCGTTTGAATCATCTATTGAATGAAGAATATGCGGGGAAAATAAATATACAAAATGCAAAACGGATTATTGGTGACCACTACGACGCGCACTTTGCGCGAATTGAAATGACATCTAGAACAGTATGCAAACATTCGGAACTAGACGAGACAACCGATTTTAAACCGGTTGGATGTACGGACGCGAAGGTAACTGATGCGAAGATGGCATCCAAAATGACTTTTTATGGTATATTCGGATCTGCATGCGGTCGCAAATTTTGTGCAAAGGAGCATATCAGAAACCACCCAAAGTACAAACATTGGGCGCCTCATCTGAAAGACTTCAGTAAATACAAGTGGACCAAGTTATAGACAATCTGACTCCACCATTTCGCTAACCAATTCATCAAACGAACACTTCGGTGTCCATCCAAGAATAGTCCTCGCCTTAGTGCTGTCGCCTAGTAATTCTTCAACCTCGGCTGGACGGAAATACTTTTCGGAAACAAAAATTAGCTCTCTTCCTGTTTTTGTGTCATATCCAACTTCGCTCAGACCGCTTCCTTTCCATTGGATATCAAATCCTTTCAATGCAAAGGCCTTTTCTACAAATTCGCGCACCGTATGGAATTCATTGGTAGATAACACAAAATCATCGGGACCATTTGGATTCTGTAGCATAAGCCACATACCCTCCACGTAATCCTTTGCATGCCCCCAGTCACGCTTGGCATCTAGATTACCAAGAACTAACTTATCCTGCTTTCCCTTTAATATATTACCCAGTGCAATCGTAACCTTTCTAGTAACGAACGTGGGTCCTCGTCTAGGAGATTCGTGATTGAAAAGTATTCCCGAACAAGCATACATATCATACGCCTCGCGATAATTCTTAGTAATCCAATGAGAGTACAGTTTAGCAACTCCATATGGTGATCTCGGATAAAATGGCGTGTTCTCATTCTGTGGAACTTCTACGACCTTTCCGTACATCTCAGAGGTGGATGCCTGATAGAAACGAGCAATATCCGACAATCCAGTACTTCGGATTGTGTTTAACAACCGGAGTGTGCCAACCGCATCAACATCCGCTGTGTATTCTGGGATTTCAAACGATACTTTTACGTGGCTCATTGCGCCAAGATTGTAAATCTCAAACCGATTATCTACATTGGATAGATCTTTGAAATACTTCTCTTTGATTTCATTGATAATTGCTAGTAGACATGAGGTGTCTGATAGATCACCATACCGTAAATTCAGTGCATTCTGGTGATACAAATGATCTATGCGTTTTGTGTTGATAGACGAAGATCGTCGCACGATTCCCCAAACGTCATAGCCTTTCTGTAGTAAGAACTCAGATAAATAAGAACCGTCCTGTCCGGTGATTCCCGTTACTAGTGCTACTTTACTCATTATCCATAGATTCTTGGGTTTTCTTTAATTCTTTTTGGAAAATTGATATAAATATTTATAGTGCAATTATATAACAAGACGCGAAATGAATCCATCAATTACGAATATGCTTGAAGAGGGGAGCGTTCTGAAGTTCACTCTCAGTGGAGTGAATGTCAGTTTAGCAAACGCGGTTCGCAGAATTATACTGTCGGAAATTCCAACGGTTGTAATCAAGACGGAGACATACCAGGATAATAAGTGCACTATCACGGAAAACACGTCCCGTTTGCATAATGAGATAATGAAGCAGCGCTTGAGCTGTATTCCGATTCACATGAAACTCAACGAGTTGGATATTCTTCCTGATAAGTATATTTTGGAGGTAGATGAGAAGAACGACACTGATTCTATCAAATACGTTACAACCGAGCATTTCAAGATTAAGAACAAGACGACCGGTAATTACCTTACGAGGGAGGAGACGAAGAAGATCTTCCCTCCTAACAAAAAGACAAACTATTATATTGATTTCGGACGATTGCGTCCTAAGGTGAGTGATACCATTCCCGGCGAGGCATTGAAGTTGACTGCCGAATTCTCTATCAGCAATGCTCGCGACGAGAGCTCATTCAATGTGGTTTCTAAATGCGCTTATGGAAATACACCCGACCTTGTAAAGATCAAGGAACAGTGGGAAGCGCAAGAGGCCAAGCTTAAGTCTCAGGAAATGCCGAGCGCCGACATTGAGTTCCAAAAGCGCAATTACTATATTCTGGACGCTCAGAGGCAGTACATCCCCGATAGTTTTGATTTTGTGGTACAAACGATTGGAATGTATGATAACAAGGATATTCTAAAGATGGCTAACAAACTCCTTGTAGGAAAGTTTGATGCATTGATCCAGGAGATAGACTCGGACGTTGTTGAGATTCTTACAAGCGAGACCACTATGGACCACTGCTATGATATTATATTGAAGAACGAGGATTACACAGTCGGCAAAGTATTGGAATATATACTGTATGATAAGCACTACCAAGGCGATAAGACTCTATCCTTCTGTGGATTTAAGAAATTCCACCCACACGATGCGACTAGTACTGTTCGGATTGCGTTTAATATGCCATCAGATAAGACGGTTGTTAAGCAGCGTCTCATATCAGTTTGTGTAGACGCACAAGATATATTCACGAAGATCGGCGGTATGTTCTGATAAATATTATCCAAATAAAAACACTTAAAAGATTAAACAATTATTTTATTGGTAGACAGTGTCACAAATATGTTTTGTTAGCTCAGCGTGGTTAGAGCGTCTGACTGTTAATCAGAAGGCCGTAGGTTCAAATCCTATACAGAACGTTGAAAAATCATACAATTCATTATATGATTTTTTAATCAGAAGAACATTCCCATCCGTTTCCTCTTCAATAAATTAGGTTTAGTTACATCTATTTTGTAGTATAAGTACAATAGGTTATTGTGTACGTATTCAGTCTTTATTAGACCACTCTCCGAAAGTCTCTCCGAAAAGTCTTTGTCTTCGCCGAAATTTAATTGAGTATATCCAATATGTCTGCAAATGTCAGTTTTTATTAAATTCAAATGATTAGGGCATCGGTAATAACCATCCTTGTCATCATACCAAGATTTGTATTTCAACGAATGGAAGAATGGTTTCATGAAATTTCCGTTTAAATAATAGTGTCCGACCAACATGACACAATCGTAATCCATTCCAGAATTAATTGCCGATTCATATGTAGTAAAATAGGTATCAGCAACGCCATCGTCATCATCTACGAAACAGCAATATTTTCCTGTAGCCCGTTTCAGCAACTTGTTTCGTTTTTCTCCAATGGTTATACCTAAAGCGTCATCGTATAATATTTCAATTTGGATACTCACTTTGCTTTTTAGATCATTTAATCGTTTGTATAATGAAACAAACATATCATTTCTATCAGGGATTGTACATATGAGAACGCTGACGTCCATATACAATAATAGTTAATTTTATTTATCTTTTAATACGTAAAATTGAATGTTTATAATTATAACGGTTATTTATACAAAAAAAATGAAGATGCTATGTTTTATGACGTGTATTAATGCGTTCTGGGGGTCTAAGACAGATGATATCAATTGGCATAATACAGTGCCATTTGTTCCTCCTGTAACAAGCGGTAATGTTATAAAGGTATATGATGGTGATACCATAACCATTGCTTCAAAGTTGCCTATGTTTAAATCTCCGATTTACCGATTCCCTGTAAGGTTAACTGGGATAGATTCTCCCGAGATTAAGGGTAAGAGTGAGGCAGAAATGACCCTAGCAAAACAATCTAGAGAGGCTCTAAGCGAACTTATTTTCGGTAAGAATGTTAAACTAGAAAATGTATCTACAGAGAAGTATGGACGACTTTTGGCCGATGTTTACATTGATGGAATTCACGTAAATCAATGGATGCTAGATAATAAATACGCAATTCCTTATGGCGGAGGGACTAAAACGCGACCCATTGAATGGAACTGACGAAAAATTGAAATATAGTTCTATAGAATAATTCAATGTAATTTAAGAAACAAAATGGATAAACGATTGAATAAGAAGATTGAGACTTATATTGTGAAGTTTAAGGATGATATTCGCGATAAGATCAAGGACCAAGGTATCCGCGACAGCGACGCACACGAGATCATGCAATTTGTTTATGATTACGAACGACTGACGTTGTCAAAAGATGATTTCAGCAAGCGTAAGCGCGTGAAAAATTCTATTCCAGGCACGAATCGTTGTAGCGCAAAACGCGCAAACGGCGAACAATGCACTCGCCGAAGAAAGACAGACTGCGAGTTTTGTGGCACGCATTTCAAGGGGGCTCCTCACGGTTTAATGGGGTCGGACGATCAGCCTACTCAGGCTACAAAGCACAATGTGGAAATTCGCGCAGAGGATATTAATGGCATTATCTATCATATTGATAAATTTAATAATGTGTATAGTACGGAGGATATTTTGAAGGGGGCGGAGAACCCGAAGATTGTAGCAACGCATAAAAATGGAACGATTAATTATCTTTGATCTTACGAACAATTGATTCTACTACTACTTCTTCGCGATTCTCAATTATAAAATCATTTATTTCTGTGGCCTTTGCAATGTCGCCTTTGTAAAATTTAGAAAGTATGCTTAATAGCGCTTTTTTTGTTATAGGTTTTTTCACATTCTTTTTTGAATATATTAACTTCCCGTTATTAATATCCACTTCATCAATATCGTTTTTACTCATAATATTCATCAAATCAGCCGATAACTTTTTCTGTTCTTCTTTGCGAATCTGTTCCTCTTTTTTTAGTTTACGTATCTCGTTATCAAGTCGCACCCATCCTTGAATCGCCTTAATCAATTGTTCTTTTGTATCCATTACTTAACTATAGTATACGCATATATTTATATTATTTAGCGCATTTATGGAAATACAAAATATAACGTAAATATAAAATAATGTTCGGTAAAAACAGAAGATCATTGCCAATGAATAGAGGCATTACAATGATGCCGATGAACGTCCGAGTACCAATTGTTAAATCTGTAGATTCTCCTCCACCAACGCCCATGCCACAAGAACCTCAAAAGAAACAGATGATATGGGGAGAACCCACGTGGTTCTTTCTACACACAGTTGCTGAAAAGGTAAAGCCTGAGAGTTTTGCAATAGTTCGCGCTGATTTACTAAAACATATCTATAATGTGTGTACGAATTTGCCGTGCCCGTTCTGTGCCAAGCATGCGAAAATGCATTTAGATTCTGTAAATTTTAATCGGATTTCAACAAAGGAAGAACTGAAGATGATGTTATATACATTCCATAATATAGTAAACGCCAAGAAAAACTATCCGATATTCCCCATTGAAGAACTGGATGCGAAATATTCGCTCGCCAATACGCGTAAAATTTTCACTCATTTTGTAATACATTTTAACGATACGTATCGTGCTCCGGGCATGATTGCAGATGATTTATTTCGAAAGCAATTATCCAAAACGTTGGTAGAATGGTTCAATCAAAACAACGTGCATTTCAACTGATTTAAAGAAATCGCTCATTGTATTGTAATAATGAGATTTTATGATCTGATTTCTACTATCTTTGCTCTCGGGCAGTTGCCAACAGGTAAGTATTGCGGATCTAAGACTGTATTTGGAGAGACTATTAATGGCGTGGTTACTTTCAAGACGTCTGAAATCCTGGATTTCGCCATCTCTGGTGATTTCACAATTAATTGCGCCGATGAGTATTATACGGTCTCTGGTTCTCAGGTAGTTTTGCGTGATATTGGCGTAGTTGGTGATTGCACCCATGATGCGCTAGCTGATAACAAGATAACTTTGGATGCTATCACATATGATAGTGCTGCGAATTCACTAGATGTTGCTGTAAAGTATTCCATTGCAAAGATTGACATTCAGCTTACGCCTTGCAGTGGTTCTATTGACATTTCTTAAATTTTTATATGTACGTATATTCATATAAAAATTAGTTCACGCCTTAGCCATGTCCTTCTTGGGTATGACAGTGCACTTATATAACGTAGATGATGGACGTTTACATATGTCCTTATTTCCGATTCCATTGAAAAACTGGAGTTCTGGATCAACCTGGTCTATTATCATACCCCATAATATTCCGAATACTCCGCCGATAGCAAGCGAACTAATCAGCGCAATAGGAGGAGCGCACTTATTACTGTAATGCCAAATAAGATCAGAAATAATAAGTATAGGGAAAATAACAAATGTAGCCGAATTTGTATTAAGCAACTTATGTACGATTATTATGTATGACAAATATGTGAATGTAAATCCTAAAATAGTCTGTCCGATTGGTAATTGGGGCATGCCGTCAATTATATGGCATACTGGGTTCTCAACGCCTATAGGAGAACCCAGGCTGTCGCCAACAAGTATAATATTCAAGAAGCATGCTAATAATACTCCGGCTACATAAAATATACCTTTCAGGTTCTGATTGAATATAGATTGAAGAACAAAATACATCACAATGATGAATGGTGACAATCTTGAAAATAAATAAGATAATGAGACAATGTTAAATCCTGCACCAGCCATCGTATAGTTTATGGTTAGATAAAAAATTAATATATTCGTAGATCGCGTAAAATATACTTTTCATTTTAAACTGGGGCACTTCGGTTATATTTAAGGATTTAATCATAATAGTAGAAAACCCAAATAATTCCATTTTTGCCTGCACTACCGGGCGTTCCTTGAGGGTCACCTGAAACGGCACTTGGAGCATGATCTCCGTATCCTCCTACTCCACCGTCACCTCTATTAGTGCCAAGATTAGGAAACTGATATGCATCTGCATCAGTACTTGCAAGAGGGAACGCACTATTTCCTCCAGCTGCCGCTGAATCGGGTACCGTGTCGTCTGGGTTCGCCCGTGATCCTGCAGTCCCTGATCTTTTAACATCAGTTACTGGGTTTAAAGCAGGCGCACCAGCAGTTTCTGTTGCAGTACCTCCAGCTCCACCGGGAGCAAGATTACCATTGTAATCACCACCGATACCACCAACCCCACCACTGCCGCCATTTACCGTATAATTAAAACCATTGTAATTAAATGCTGAATCTCCTCCGGCATTGCCTGGATCACCATCATAAGATGTGTTAGGAGCCGCAGAACTATACCCTCTCTGTCCTCCATTCCCGCCAGCTCCAACGGTATAGTTTATTATATTTTGACCTGATACGTAATTTAGTAATTTACCATATGTTGCTCCTGCTCCTCCTCCTCCTCCTCCTCTTGCTGCGCCAGCTGGACCGCCGCCAGGTCCATCTCTCCCTCCGCCACCACCTCCTCCCCCTGCTCCAACAATCAGAAAATAGAAACGATTTGGATATGTTGTTGAAGTTCCAATGTTGCCACCTTTTAAATCTATACTACCAGCGCCTGTCGTACTAATCGCATCAAATATCGGAAGAATAGTTTTTGGAAATATCGGCGAACCGCCACTTAGATATTCACCAATATTGAACTGTAGCGAAGTATTAGTTGGAGCGGCACTGTGAAATGAGTTATAATAATTAATAATAGGAAATATAGCGCTACTTGCTAAATATCTACCTGTAACAGTTGTAGATAAAGTTAGATTGCCTCCTGAACTAACCATGTCCGTTAGAGGAAATCCTTTATACAAAAATTGCGCCATTTAATATTTATGCATATATTTTTACTATTTATTTTACATAAAAACATGTTTAAATACGTCGCAAATGTTAGATATCTCTATAAATTTTATATCATCGTTTACTTCATGTTTATCCTTAAACTCTATAAAATCCTTATTGTTTTCCTTAGGATACAAGAATGTCTTTACTCCGGCGCGTATTCCTCCGGTTATCTTGTATTCTAGACCACCGATCGCTGTCACATTTCCTCGTAAATCAACTTCTCCAGTAATTGCAACCGTATTACATATTGGCTGTTGGGTAAGTAAACTATACATTACAACCACAGATGCGACGCCAGCGGACGGGCCTTCTTTTTCAACAGATCCTTCCGCGCAATGTACGTGTATGCCTTGTTTATTGGTCTCAAAATCTGCTAGTAACTTGTTTTGTATGTCATTGGGGCAGAGCGACCAAGCAAGCGTTTTCGCGACATTCATGCTTTCTTTCATTACATTTCCCTGTAATCCGGTGAGTTTCAGATCTAAAAATGTGCTTGCCGGGAAAAATGACGCTTCAATTTGTATAATGCCGCCATTGCCTCGCGAATTCGCATATAAACCGTTTATAATTCCTATCATCGCTTTATCATGTATTACATTTTCGTTAATTCTCTTATATTTTGTCAAATACTTATCTAAGGATTCGTTTGTAATAACTATCGGTATTTTTATATCAGAGGGTTGGAGTAACTCTAAATTGATTGCTCCATATAAATCAAATAGTATTTCCTTCAACTTGCGAACTCCAGGTTCCATAGTAAATAGTATAATTATTTGTCGTATTATGTCATCCGACATAATGACTGTATCAGTTAATCCCATGTTCTTTGTTATGTTAGGTATCATGTAATCTCTAGCTATCACTATTTTCTCTTCAATTGTTAGGTTCTCAAATTTAATTCTGTGTATGCGATCTAATAGCACCTTGTCTATGGAATCCGGATCATTGTAAGATAATATAAAAAGGACTTTGGAAACGTCAAGTGGAATGCCAGGGAAAAAACGATCTTGAAAACCGTCATTTTGAGTAGAATCTGTCAAATGGGTAAGTATTCCATTTATTTCGCTTCCATGTTCCTTGGATATCTTATCAGCTTCATCAAAGTATATTATAAGATTTTTACATCCTGCATCCATTAGAGCGGTTGATATTGCGCCCCAAGTAGAGTTTAAATAAGTAAATCCATGTCCTTCTAGTGTAGATCCATTACAAGAACCGCCAAGTGCAATGAATGTAAATGGACGAGTAGTACCATCTTCATCAGTTAGACACTTCGCTAATCCGTATTTTGCTAGGGATGTTTTTCCGATCCCCGGAGAACCTTCAAATCCAAAACAATGTCCTTTCTGTTCCCCAGTTATCCACTGTGCGATAACCTTTTTAAGTTGAGTTTTAGCGTGTGTTTGTCCGTGTATTGAAGTGTCAAATACGTCATCTATCGCTTTAAGTGATTTATGAAAGTTATCTAGTCCACCTTTTATTTTTGTAATTTCCAAGTTTATTCGTTTAAAATTAATCCCGTCTGTCTTTATTAGCGATTGTATCTCAATTTTATCGGAAGCGGAACCATTTCCAATAAATTTCTTTATCTCAACCAGTTTCGCTTGTTTGGTTTTCAATTTGTACCATTTAATGTCCTTGTTATTTATGTAGTCTATCACCTTATCTATTTGAGATTTGGTTGCGGTATCAATTACAGAGTCTATATTTTTTAAACGTTCATTTATAGCATATTCAATACGCGCGATATAACTGTATATCTCAGCATTAGTGTAAACTGGTTTTGTTGGTATCTCCATAATAGGAATCGCAAGTTCAATCAACTTCTTAAAATCCGAGTTAATTAATTTAGTACACTTTAATATTGGTTCCTCTCTACATGTATTAAATGGTATTCTAAGAAGACCCTCAAGATACTGTCTCGCCTTTCCATTGGACTCGTCTGATTTGTTTTTTACTTCTTTCAACTTAGCGATCGCCTTCTCCTTTACCAGTTCTGGTGCCCGCATAGCATACACTTGTTGTTCTAATGATACGCGATTAATGTCATATTTCTGTGTTATTTGGTGCGTATAATTCATAGTATATTTCATAGCGTCTTTGAAGTATCGTTTTACAGCCCATGGAAAACTATCATATATCATGGCTTGTTCGTTAGAATCCGAATTAGATACAGTTATAACGTCATATAATAGATACGTAATATATTTCAACTCACCATCATCACTGTATGTAAGAAGATCAATCAATATATTTCGCTGTTCAAATACTTCCATGGATGTGAATTTTTTGATGGTTTTTTCTAATTTGTCTGTTCGCGTAGCGCTAGCCAGTGCACTGATGGCAGCATTTCTTTTGTAAACATCACTATCACCATTTACGAGAACATCTTTCAGCGTCATCGTATCAACTTGTCGTTGGAGAACATCTACATTGCAACCAGTATTATTACCCAAAATACATTTCTTTCTTGAATCAACGTATACATTCTCTAATAGATCAAGATTAACCTCATCAACAATACCCGACATTACGATTGTCTTTTTGGAATGTTCACATCGGAAAACCACTTTTATTCCCCATACCTTCTGATGGAAAGACGATACGTTGAGATCATAGTTGAAACACTCAAATTGCGGCGCGCTTTCCATTGGAATTATCTCGTCGGTTATTTTATCAGTACATAAACATTTTGTTTGCTGCTTTATGTGATTGGCATTCGTTATAGCCTTAAACCCTATTGGACGTATGTATTTCCGTATAAGACTAAATTTTGAAGCTAGTTCAGGTTCTCCTCTGTATTCCAAGAAACTAGAGCCAAATGTCATGTAGATCATGTCATCAACGCACTTAGTTCCGAATGTAGATATAATCGCCGTTAATTTGTCTATTATTAATTGGAGTTCATCTATTATAGTTTCAATTGACTCTGATTGGATCTCTTGAAATGTATCAACTGTTTTGCTATGTAATTCTCTAAGTGAAGTGATACAGATATTTACCTCACTATTACTAAATATATTGTATTTTCTGTATAATTGTACGGATATTATAGTATCTGTTATAATTTCTCTCGCACGATAAATTCTATCCTTTATCAATCCCGCGATTTTTGTCTGGTCGTTGTCGTTTGATAGATTGTTTTTTATAATAGGCTGTCTTTTCTTAGAATTTACACTCATTTTATACATTACCGCGTTATATTATATATTTTACCGGTATTATTTGTAAACATTTTATTGAAACCATATAAAATATCGGCTTTCTGTATATATAATCATGACCGCACTATTGATAAAGCGCTTAGTTTGGGGTGATGGGGAACAAAAAGACGTTTTAGAAACAATTGATAGTGAGGATGTTAATACTGGAGTTGAGGATAAAAATGAAGGTGATGATAATAATAAATATAATACTGAAACGGAAGAGGAGAATGATAATGATAATGCTAATAATATCAAATATGACGCTGAGACAGAAGAGGAGAATGATAATGATGGAAAGGAAAGCGATAGAGAGGACGAGGATGAAGATGAAGATGAAGACGAAGATGAAGATGAAGACGAAGATGAAGATGAAGATCATACATGCGACTACAATTACTCTACATTTCAGCTTGATTTCAACAAGGAGTTTCAAATGATTTTTACCAGTCCCGAATTTAAGACATTATATAATTTATATGCCGGATTAGTCCTAATCTCAATTTCAGCAGCCACTTATAACTGGTTTGCTATAAATGACAATTACGTAGATATTGTATCAAAACCCGAAATTTATTTTTTTAAGGAGCCGTTTACTATTACTACACACTCAGATCATAGTGTATCTGCGATTGCCAGTCTGCCTTACATCCCTACGCTGTTCTTGGGGATTAGTTACATCTCGCCTGAAATGTGCGATACGTTGATTGTAAACGATAATAGGTTGTTTTTGTGGATCCAATTTGTTCTTCAATTATTCATATCGGTTGGTCCAAATCCTCGTGCGGCATTCAGTCAGGAAATTTCAACCGGACTGTCGTTTATTTTGTTATATAACTTCTTTAATCTTACTACATCCGAGCAATCAAAACAGCTGATTGACGCAAAGACAGCAAGTATGATAATCGCAATGTCAGTTACTGGATTCTTGTCAGCTGGTTTAATGCCTATTATTTTCATCGGATTTGCTGTTGCTCTTTCGCTGGAGTTTATTGTTCCTAATTCATTCGGCTTATTGACGCCAGATGCAAGATTAGCATTACTTTATCCTTTTGGGGCATGTATTGTCACGTTGCTGATTGAGACTCTTGGACGCACGTGTAATGTTTGTCCTTTATATCCAGCATTTGATATATTATTCTGGCAAGTTCTTGCCAGCTCTGTAGATGTAGTAATATTGAGTCCTAGACCGGGTAGATTTATTAAAAGCGATTAAAAAAATTATATCAATTATATAAGATGAATTATACCGATGCTGACTATGAGATGCATTTAGAGTTCTTACGTAGAGAAATAATTCGTGATCTGGTAGAGACTGCTAGGTATAAAGAACAGTTGAAGTGGATATCAATATCCTGCTGTAATATTCCAGTGGAACTTCGTCCGACTCCACTTCGGAGGGAAAATTACACAAAGTATTATTTAAAACAATATAAACCTAACTCGGCAGTTAAGTAAGAATGGGAATCCCTAGCTACTTTTCGCAAGTCATCAAGAACTATCCTCGTATAGTTAGAAATTTAAAACATCATAAGCAAAGTAAAACGCAGTTCCACAATCTATATATGGACTGTAATTCAATTATTTATGATGTAGTTCGGAGCGTAAATACCAAGGATACGTCGCAGTTGATCCAAAAGGTTATTTCCAATATTGAATCTTATATTATTAAGATTAATCCTACAAATACTGTAATAATCGCATTTGATGGCGTTGCACCATTCGCTAAAATGAACCAACAGAAAACGCGTCGTTATAAGTCGTCCTTTATGGCGAAGGTAGAGCGCGCAGGACCGTCTGAATGGTCTACATCTAATATTACTCCGGGTACAAAATTTATGGATGATCTATCCGTGCAAATGACACGCGCATTCGCAAATACTGAAAAAAAGTATAATGTGAAAAGGATGATAGTGACCGGATCCAATGAGACTGGTGAAGGAGAGCATAAAATTTTTAAACATATTCGCGCAAACCCTGATCTCACTCAGAATGCGATGATTTATGGTCTGGATTCTGATTTGATTATGTTAGCAATTTTTCACCGCCATCTATTTAATAATGGGTTTATTTTTAGGGAGGCACCTGAATTCATGAAGAGCGCAATCAAGGTTGAAGATTCGGATGAACCGTACGTACTTGATATGGGTATGTTAGGTGATTCCATTATGAAGGATATGAATTGTAGGTTCCCTGATCGTCGCCGAATATATGATTATGTATTTATGTGTTTCTTGTTGGGAAATGATTTTTTACCACATTTCCCGGCATTGAATATTCGGACGCACGGTATATCTTCGTTGATGGATGCGTATGTGGAGCATATTGGTAAGTTTCCTGACAGGTTCTTTATTGATAATGGTAAGATACAGTGGCGATACTTTGGAATATTCATTCGTGAATTGGCTAAGAACGAACATGTTTTCCTTTTGAACGAATACGTGCTGAGGGATAAACATGACAAACGCGTTTGGAAGACGGAGTCTGATGCAGACAAAGCAAACGCTCTATTGAATGTGCCGATTATATACAGGAGCGAGGAGAAGTATATTTGCCCCACTGAGAAATTGTGGGAAGACCGATACTATAGATCGCTTATGCATATGGAGCGCAAGCCGAAGGATATCTGTACGAATTACTTGGAAGGACTGGAATGGGTGTTTAAATATTATAGTGGAGATTGTCCTGATTGGCGCTGGACGTATGAGTATCACTATCCGCCGTTGCTGGTTGATTTACAACATTATGTTCCAGATTTTCATACAACGTTCATTACAAAGTCTAGACCGCCATTTACCCCCAACGTCCAGCTTGCGTATGTGTTGCCATTAGCGCAATTTGATCTTTTGCCGGAGAAGACTCGTGTATTTCTATTATCGCAATATAGAGAGCATTACTCAGATAAGGTTGATTTCCAGTGGGCTTTTTGTAGATATTTCTGGGAAGCTCATGTATGCTTTAAGCCCATTTCAGTGAGCGATCTAGATAAGTGGGAATAGAAAACGGATATAGAAACATTATATATATACTATTATATATACAATGAAGTTATTTAGCCTTTTGTCGTTGGTTTCGGTTGTTGCTGGCGTTCGTTTGGGTGATCGTTTTGATTCCTGGCTGGATGAATACAGGATCCATGTGGAGGATGGCGAGTACGTGAGTATGTTTGAGAAGTGGGTAGCGAATGATAAGTTCATTCAGGAGCACAATGCAAAGAATGTGACGCACATTCTCGGACACAATCAGTTCTCTGCTATGGATTCGGATGATTACAAGGCGTTCCTTGGATATTCTTCCTCCCTTGGAAAGCCTAAGCGTTTCGGCGCCGTCAGGTGGATGGACGTTGCTGTTACCGCGGATTCGGTTAACTGGGTAGATGCTGGTGCGGTTACGCCGGTTAAAGATCAGGGGCAGTGCGGATCCTGCTGGAGTTTCTCTACGACTGGGGCGCTTGAGGGTGCGTATTTCGTTAAGAACGGAGAGCTTGTTTCATTCTCCGAACAGCAGCTTGTTGATTGTGATACATTCCGCAATGGCGGACGCGATCAGGGGTGCAATGGAGGTCTCATGGATAATGCATTCAGCTGGATTATGAAGAACGATGGTCTCTGCTTGGAGGCAGACTACCCGTATTTCTCAGGTGATACCCAGGACTCTGGGACGTGCAAGAAGACATGCTCGGTTTACCCTGGAAGTGATATTGTGAAGTACGTTGATGTTGCGCCGTCTGATGACGCCCAGATGATGGCTGCTCTTACTCAGCAACCAGTTGCGATTGCGATTGAGGCAGACCAGCGCGAGTTCCAGCTTTACAAGTCTGGCGTTTTCTCTGGAACTTGCGGAACTACTCTGGATCATGGAGTTCTCGCGGTTGGATATGGAACCGATAATGGTGTTGATTATTACCTTGTGAAGAACTCGTGGGGATCTTCATGGGGATCGGGCGGATACATCAAGCTCGCTAGGGGAAGGACATTCAACGGAGGTGACGGACAATGTGGCATGCTTTTGAGCGCTAGCTACCCAGTTGTTTAATTTAATTTTTATTTATTATTGTAAATAAAAATCTAATATATATTCTTAATTCTAGGTTTATTAGATTCAATCGTAATATGAGTTCTTAATATATATGGCGCATCATTGCCTTTTATTAAAGTTGCAATTTGCATTACATTCGCGTATATAATACAATCGCCTTTCTTTAGATTACGTCTTGTTCCGTCTACAAAATGGTAGTATCCTTTTACATCAGTTATTGCAATATCCATTAAGAAATTCGCATATTTACTTGGTATTATTTCATTGTGGTTTGTTATCATATGTAAAACGTAACCGTGTATATTTAATGAAAAATCGTCTAGAGATATATCATAATAATAATAAAACTCGTTGATAAAAATACTATTTATGAAAAATTCTAGATATTTTACTACACTGCTCGTTCGGGATGGATCCAATACGATCGTTGACGTGCGATCTTGTTTTGTTATTTCGTCACGCATCCAATCACATATTGATGAGGTTAATATATTTGGTAGTATTAGCGTATTATGAAATCTATTTAACTTATCTATATTATCAGATATAGTTGAAATTTCACGAATGATTTTATTTTTATTGACATCTATTATTTGCTGGATTTTGTATATGCCATTTGTTTCAATTATATTGGAATACTTCAAATTTAATTTATTATTATATACAAGATCATTGTAAAATTCGTAGTCTAATTTTTGAGATATATTTATAGTTTTAATTGGAATATTATTTATATGAGTCATTGAATGTGAATCTATACGCAATATTTTTAACGGATCACAACCGATTACTGTATAAAATGTATCAGCTGGTATGCAAAATAGATTGTTTTTTACTATTGGCGCAATATATAAAATACAATCGTCATTGAATTCCTTGTATTTTTTTGTATCACTTGATATATTTGTAATACAAATAACCCCATCTATTTCATCTTCCAAACATAGTATCCATGACATTTCATTTAATTTTCCTGTATAAGGAATCTTACTAAATGAACTGTCTGTAAGTATTAAACCAGGAATATTCATTCGTGTTATATATTAATTTCCTATAGCAATATATCTCTATATAGTTCAATTATGAATGTTCTGTTGTATATATCCAACCTGTAATAATGTATTTATCAGATGACAATGGCATCTTTCCGCAATGGGGGAACGTCCATGATGCGGGGAATAATGTTAACTTACCAGTAGTAGGTTTGATCTGATATTTTCCGTCAAATGTTGTTTCACCGCCTTCGGTTACGTCATTTAAATACCATAAATATGTCATGAACCGTTTTCGTTTCGTATTCCACTCAATCATTGAATCGTTGTGATATATATACCGTCCTTCGTTTGCTTTATATTTCTGTACCATGAAATCATCAATCATTATACTAGAGAATGATATTCTGTAGTCTCTGTTAATTGAATGGTTGTGTGAACCTTTAAAATCTTCTACGTTATTGAGTTCCTTTAAAAATCTATGTAAATTGTGATATAATTCATTACGAAGCGTGGTTTTAATTCTATCCCATTCGCATGTTTTCATAATTAAATCTCTTGTGTTTTTTATATCATGATTAACCCCTCCTAGAGTTACTCCGTCATATGCGTCTTTTGATTTTTCATATTTTACAATAATATCGTCACATAATTCAGTAGATAATGAAGTCGGATTTGTATATATATATCTTGTGTATGTGTCACGTTCAAAATTTTCATCTATTATAATCATTTTAATATTAGATTAGTATAAAAACAAACTTTAAATTGTTTTGTTACAGGGAAAATATTATTTTTTAATGCCAAGCAATGGTCGTTTATCAAACTTAAAATCCGAATATTTACCGTTAGCTTCAACGAAATGAAGAAATACTTGGATGTGGTTATCATAAGTACATTTTTCTCT
>JACCDO010673616.1_pt1 | contig 36562 bp, 30 predicted proteins | sample 7446101 | NCBI WGS metagenome assembly JACCDO01 (sample SAMN15323440, study PRJNA562643) | freshwater metagenome | isolation source: river surface water | place: USA:Blue River Watershed | collected 2017-08-16 | reverse complement strand
GGCTTTAAAAAACAATGAAACTCGATTCAACACAGAGACATGGGCAACAGGCTACTATGTGGCCATTTTGCGAAAGGCAGAGGATGGCAAGGTTATCCGAAAGCAAAAATTATTTGTGGACTGATTTTTTCAAACGGGTATACCAAAGCCCACCGATGAAGAAAAGTCCAATCAGCATAAAATCTGCAACAAGTACTGCGTTCACATCTACTTGGTTGAGCAAGCTACAATTTATTAAATAAATGATGATGTTGAATGTAAGCAAAGATGCAGTTGTAGTGAAGTGATTAAAGCCCAACCCCAACAATTTATGATGTAAATGACTTTTGTCGGCTTGAAATGGAGACTGTCCTCTAGTCAGTCTTAAAGTAAAAACACGGAGTGTATCGAGCAAAGGATAGCACAATGCAACCAGTGCATACAGGGCTCTGTTCATGTCACAAGGCACGTGCACAGCATTGTTTGAATTCAACATGTAGCCAACGAACAAAATGATTGTGGTTCCTAGAAAAAGGGATCCGGTATCGCCCAAAAACATTTTGTATTTTTTACTAAAATTGATGAAGAAAAATGGCAATAAAATGGCAATGAGTAAATGACAAAATTGAAAAACATTGAGGTTAATGTCTTTAAAACAAAGGCCAATTAAATAAATCGCAAAAACGGAAAAGGAGGCCGCCAATCCATCTACGCCATCGATAAGATTATAGGCATTGATTACCACTACAAAAACGAAGGTTGTAAAGGATATGGAGAAGATTTCACCAATTGCATGCACCCCTAAAACACCGTAAAAATTATCAATTCTGAAGTTGGGTAAAAATATCGAAATAGACGCCGCGATGATGAGTTGGGCCCAAAATTTTGAGGACGCTTTGACGTGCTTTATATCGTCGTAGATTCCAATGATGAAAAAGGTGATGAAAGAGAAATAAATAATGGGGGATTGAAAATCATCAGGACCCCAAAAAACCAATGAAAGGATGGCCAATAAAGCGATGGAAATTCCGGCGGTTCTGGGAACTATTCGGGTGTGGGAAGATCTTTCTACGGGTACGTCAAACCATCTGTATTTGAACGACAATTTGAACATCGCCAATAAACCCGCGGCAGAAATCAAAGCGAATGCGAGTAAAAGGATGAGGTTGGTAAATGTCATATGTAAATCAATACAAAAAGTGATCTGCTGATAGAAATTCTATTCAATATTACCTCACAAAGTTAAGGAAGACCTCAAAACTTTGTTAATCGCCATTGTTCGTTTATGAAGCGTCTCAAAATTTGGTTGAATCTCTCTGTATTAAATCTGGGTTGAACTACTTTTGCAGTGATGTGTGGTATTAATGGAATCTTTGGTGTTGACGACCTGTCTTCGATGAGGGGTGCATTGGCAAACATGAATTCAAAAATGGCACATCGGGGGCCTGATGCAGATGGGGTTTTTGCGGATGGGCCTATTTTGTTGGGTCATAGACGCCTTTCTATCATCGATTTGGATCCACGTGGTAATCAACCGATGCACAGTGGTTGCGGACGATTTATTATTGTTTTTAACGGGGAAATTTACAATTTTCAAAAGTTGAAGGCAATTGTATCTGACTATGACTTTAAGAGTTTAACGGATACCGAAGTTCTGCTGGCACTTTACAAAAAAATGGGGAGTGCGATGTTGGAATTGTTGGAAGGGATGTTTGCTATCGCCATTTGGGATAAGGATTTGCAGCAGTTGTTTTTGGCCAGGGATAGGTTTGGGAAAAAGCCATTGTATTTTTGGAAGTCGGATTCTGTATTGGTGTTTTCCTCTGAAATTCGTTCGGTGATTGCTTCGGGTTTGTTTACACCCAAGTTGAATCATGCAAAATTATCGCAGTATGTACAATACCAAACGGTTTTTGATCCATTCACATTGATTCACGGGGTGTATCAACTAGAAGCAGGCTGTTTTGCTGTTGTTGGTCTGTCTAATTCCAAGACCATTCTTTGGGAAACGAAGCGATATTACAGCAGGAAAGAGGAAATGGGTCGAGAACACCAAGTGGGTAACTATGATCAAGCGGTAAAGAAAACCCGAGAGTTGTTTGACAAGGCGGTGCAAAAAAGATTGATAGCGGATGTGGATTTTGGAGCGTTTTTGTCTGGAGGTATTGATTCATCTTCTGTTGTAGCGGTGATGTCAAAGCATCTAACCAATCCGGTAAAAACTTTTCATATACATTTCGATGAATCGGAATTTTCCGAATTGCGTTATGCTGAGATGGTGGCGAAAAAGTATCGAACAGACCATCAGAATATTTTGATTCAACCATCGGCCTTTTTGGACGAGGTAGTACCTGCCCTTGAGGCCATAGATCACCCCAGTGCAGACGGTGTAAACACTTATGTTGTGAGTAAATACACTCGGGCGGCGGGAATAAAAATGGCGTTGAGTGGTTTGGGCGGAGATGAGGTTTTTGCAGGATATGACGTGTTTAAACGATTGAGTCAAATTCAGAAGTTGCGTGGCATGGGCCTTTTGCAGCTGTGGGAAATGTTGCCCATGAGTTTGCGCAGTTTGCCTTTTTTAAAGGGGAAAATGCGGGAAATATTGGCGCTGGAAAGGGTGGACGTTGCGAGTGGGTATGAATTGTTCCGACAGTTATTTTCAAAGGGCGAATTGGCCAAGTATGGCATAGATGTGAGTGTGGATGCCTTATGGTCTTTTGAGCTAGAAAAAAATCATTTGTTTGCCTGGATAGGAAATGAAGAGGTGGAACGATATATGAAGCCAGTTTTGCTTCGTGACACAGACCAAATGAGCATGGCGCATTCCTTGGAGGTCAGGGTTCCTTTTTTGGATCACAAACTCACAGACTTTGTTATGGGTTTGCCAGATCAATGGAAGCCTATTCAGCCGGGTAAAAGGCTTTTGATTGATGCGATGGGCGATGATTTGCCCAGAGAAATTTGGGATCGAAAAAAAATGGGATTTGTTTTTCCTTGGAAACGATGGGTAAATCAAGACTTGAAATCATTGGTTGATGAAGGTTTAGCGGTTGTTGCTGAAATTCCAAGTTTGTCTGCCATTGTTGCAGATTTGAGGAAAACCCAAATTGGGGAAGAAAACCCCAGCTGGTATAAAGTTTGGTTGCTTTCGACCTTGGGCCATTGGATAAAAAACAATCACATTCAATGCAATTAATGCCAAGTTTAAAAGTATCCATAATTACCGTTGTTTACAATCGGAAAAAAACTATTGAGAGAGCAATAGAAAGCGTACTGAAGCAAACGTACCAAGAGATTGAGTATATCGTAGTCGATGGAGGCAGTACAGACGGCACAGTGGACATTCTTCAGACATACAACGATGGTAGAATTTCTAAGTTGATTTCAGAGCCCGATGGGGGTATTTATTCGGCATTGAACAAAGGACTACAGTTGGCCACGGGGGACGTTGTTGGTTTTATACATTCAGACGATTTTTTGGCAAATGAAAATGTGGTTTTGCAATTGGCAAGTGTATTTGAAAAAGACAAAACATGTGACTTGGTTTATGGTGACTTATCTTTTTTTGATTCAGAAAACGTTGGCAAGGTCACTCGAAATTACAGGAGCAAGTTTTTTAAAACCTGGATGATGCGATTTGCTTTACAGCCAGCCCACCCCACTGTTTACGCAAGAAAAAGTGTGTACGAAACTGTGGGTGGATTTAATGAAAATTATAGAATCAGTGCCGATTTTGATTGGTTACTGCGCTTTTTTTGGTTCACAAAATACAACTTCCAATACTTGCCAATGCCAATGGTTAATATGCAGCAAGGCGGCGCCAGCACAGGTGGATTAAAATCAATGATTAAGCACAACAAGGAGGACTTGGAGATTTTAAAATCTCATGGAATATTCAGCAATTGGTTATTCGTAATTGCTAAATATTTGTATAAAATTTTTCAGTTAAGGTTTTAAATCTCTTTTCTCAAACGAGCAACAGGGATGCCGAGTTGTTCGCGGTATTTGGCTACGGTTCTGCGGGCGATGTTGTATCCTTTTTCCTTTAGCAAGTCCATGAGCGCTTCGTCTGTGAGAGGTTTGATTTTGTCTTCCTGACCGATGGCATCTCCAAGGATTTTTTTGATTTCACGGTTGCTGACTTCTTCGCCTTCTTCATTGGTTAAGCCTTCGGAGAAGAAAAATTTCAAAGGAAAAATGCCAAAATCTGTTTCCACGTATTTGCTGTTGGCCACCCTTGAAATGGTTGAAATATCCAATTCTACCTGTGTGGCAATGTCTTTGAGAATCATGGGTCTGAGTTTGGTTTCATCGCCACCTTCAATGAAAAACTCTCTTTGCCTTTGAACAATGGCTTGCATGGTTTTCATGAGGGTGTTTTGACGTTGTTTTACGCTATCAATAAACCACTTGGCGCCATCAACCTTTTGTTTGATGTATTGTACCGCGTCGCGGAGCTGTTTTTCTTTGTGAGCACTGGATTCGTAGGCCTTTAGTGTTTCAACGTAAGAGGCGCTGAGCCTGAGTTCTGGGGCGTTTCGGCCATTGAGTCGCACCTGTAAAACACCATCGTCGTTGGCTACAGAGAAATCCGGCACGATGTATTGGGTTTTTACGTGCACGCTGCCGTTCTCCCCCGGTTTGGGGTTGAGCTTTAAGATTTCATTCATGGCGGCCTTGAGCTGCTCATCGTTGATCTTTAAACTCTTTTTAATTTTATCGTAATGTTTCTTGGTGAACGCATCAAACTGCTCACTCAGCAATTTTTCCGCAATGTCTATGGAGGGATTGTCTCCGTAATCTTTTTTGTAGAGTTGCAGCAATAGACATTCTTGTAGGTCGCGTGCGGCAATTCCTGGCGGGTCGAAGTTCTGAATTTTGATTAACAGTCGTTCTAACTTGGCTTCTGTGGTGATGATGTTCTCATTGAAGGCGAGGTCATTGACGATGCTCCTGAGTTCTCTTCGGAGGTAACCATCATCTTCGATACTGCCAATGAGGTGGTAGACCAATTCGAGTTCTTGGTCTTCGAAGATGGCCCTGGCCTGTTCGTAGAGGTATTCGTGGAAGGTGCTTTGCGCCGCCATGGGCATGTCGCGCTGTTCTTCGTTGTTATAATCTTCACCCATGCGAAAACTGCCAAAATCGTCATCGCCACCGGCTCTGAGGAGCTCGTCTACGTTGATGTCGTGACTGTATTCATCGAAATCATTGTTTACATTGAGGTCTTCTGCATCGTAACTTTCTTTGTTTTCGTCGGTTTTCTCTTTGCTGATTTCGTTGTTTCTTTCATCGCCACCGCGGTAGTCGATGCCATCATCCACGCCTTCGAGGTTTTCCAATGCGGGATTGTCGAGCAGCTCTTGACTCACCTTTTCCTCAAAATCTTGGGTGTTGAGCTGCAGCAGCTTGATGAACTGAATCTGCTGGGGACTCAGTTTTTGCAGAAACTTTTGCGATAACTCTTGTTTGAGGGCCATATCACAAATATAGTCGAGTTGCGCTTAATAACAAATATCGTGCCAAAAATTTTAAACCCTTTTCTTATCTTTGTAGGGGAAGTCATTTTTTCCTTTCACAGAACTACGTCAAACATGAGCACAAAAGATTTTACCACAGCATCGCCAAGCATTGAACATTTGCAGAAACACATCCAAGAAACGGTAACGTTGCGGGGTTGGGTTGCGAATAAGCGGGAGGGTAAGGGAATCGTTTTTATCATCTTGCGGGATGGCACTGGATTTTGTCAGTGTGTAGTAACCGCTGAAACTTCTAGTGAGTTGGATTTGGCCGCGGCGCAATCTGTGAGTTTGGAAACAAGTGTGATTTTGAAGGGTGTGGTGAAGGCCGATGAGAAACAGGTTGGTGGGGTGGAATTGCAGGTGACTTCGGTAGAAGTTGTGGGTGTTTCAGAGAACTATCCGATTGCCAAAAAAGAGCATGGTATTGAATTTTTGATGGACCAGCGCCATTTGTGGTTGCGCAGTACCCGTCAATGGGCGATCATGCGCATCCGTAACACCATCATCTTTGCGATACACGAATACTTTCAGGGACAGGGCTTTGTGCAGATGGATGCCCCTATTTTCACGGGCAACGCTTGTGAAGGCACAAGCACTTTGTTTGAAACCGATTTTTACGGAGAGCCCGCATTTTTGAGTCAGAGCGGCCAGTTGTACGGCGAGGCGATGGCGATGGCGATGGGCAAGATATATACGTTTGGACCTACTTTTAGGGCTGAAAAATCGAAGACGCGCAGGCATTTGTCAGAATTTTGGATGATTGAGCCAGAGATGGCTTTTTACGATATTTTCCAAAACATGGATTGCATAGAAGGATTTTTGCAGCATGTGGTGGGCAAGGTTTTGGAGAAATGTGAGCACGAATTGGAAACGATAGGTAGAGATGTCGCAGTATTGAAGAGCAGTTTGGGTGAGTTTCCGCGAATGACCTACGATCAGGCGGTGCGGATCATCAAGGGTGAAGAGGACGTGAATGGTGTGAACAGTATCAAGAGTTTGGAGGATGAGCTATCGCGATGCGAAGGTTTGTTGGCTTCCATTGAAGCAGAGATTGCGGAGCGTGAGGCCAAGGTGGCCACACCGGGGATGAAGAAGGGTGAGATCAATTTCCACCAAACCAAGATTACTCAATTGAAGCAGGAGAAGGGTGATGTGGAGGAGGATTTGAGGAACATTCCAACTTGGATCGCGAGTGCGAAGAATTTCGAATATGGTGATGATTTTGGGGGATCCGACGAGACGGTATTGACTAGGTTGTTTGACCGTCCGGTGATGGTGTACGACTGGCCGCACGAGGTGAAGGCTTTTTATTTGAAGCGGAATCCTGAGGATTCGAGATTTGCTAGGGGTGTGGATGTATTGGCACCGGAGGGATACGGAGAGATTGTGGGCGGTGGCGAGCGTGAAACGGATGTGAATCTATTGACCGCAAAAATTGTGGAGCACCAGTTGCCGATGGAGGATTTTGAATGGTATTTGGATTTGCGCAGATATGGATCTGTACCACACGCTGGATTTGGTTTGGGATTGGAGCGTTTGGTGACATGGGTTTGTAAATTGAAGCATGTTCGGGAAAGCATTCCCTTTCCGAGGATGTATGGCAGATTGAAGCCCTAGTTGGTGTAAGTTTGGACACTTTTGGGGTGTGTTTGTGGGCCAATCAAGCATTTTTGGAGTGTTTTTTTAGTTATCAAGTATTTGATTATTATGCAATTAGTAAAATTTTTTGCGTTTTCCACACTTTGTTAACATTTAAACAAACTTGTTGGTATATTTGTGGTCCTTATGAGCACATCTACACGACAATTGATCTTACAACGTTGCTTTGAAGCCATTCAATCGAAGGGTTTTGAGACTTTGCGAACAGACAAAGAAATTGCCCGTTTGAAAATCACCAAAGGTGCCTTTTACCATTACTTTCCGAATAAATCGGAATTGGGGTATGCGGTGGTTGATGAGGTGATGTTGCCTTTTTACGAGCAAAAATGGGCGAGTTTGGCCAACATAGAAACAGGTGTTGCGGATGCTTTGATTGCGGCATTGGAACATGAAAAAACTAAAGCCACAGAAACGAGCATCAAACGTGGAGATGTATTAACCAATATGATTTTGGAGATGAGTCATTCTGATGATTTGTTTCGCCAGAAACTCGAAGTGGTAAATGAGGTGCAAGTAAAAATTATTCAGAAGGCCATCATGGCTGGAAGGATTGCTGGGGAATTGAAGAATCAAACGGATGCACGCTCAATGGCCTTGTTTATTGTGGGTCAGTTGATGGGCTGCTATACCATTTCGAAGGTTCGCGCTTCCAAAGAAACATTTGTGAGCATGGTTGGAACACTTCAAAAGCAATTGAAAGACACTTTGGTTGTTGATGCTGCGCCATCAAAAATCACCGATGTGGTAAGTTCTAGCAGTGCCAATTCTTCTGTAAGTAATCCTGTAAACAACGTATCTATGAACGGTAATTCATTTGCAAGAATTGAGGAGAAGTCAGAAGAAAAATCAAAAGGCGGTTGGTTTTCACGCAACCGTTAATCAAACAGGATTCAAGGATGCTGTGGGTGTTGTTAGTTGCTCCCTGCGGTGAAATCCAAGAAACAAATAGCTCAATAAAAAAGGGCTTCCGTGAGGAAGCCCTTTTTGTTTATCAGGGGTTGTGAAAATTATTTCACGATTGTCATTTCATCGATCAGGTGCTTGGCGCCGCCCAATTTTTCAACGATGAACAAGGTGTAGCGAACATCCAAACTGATGGTGCGCTGTACTTTGGGTAAGAACGCGAAATCAGAACTGATTGCTTCCCAGTTACCATCGAACGCAGTACCGATCAATTCACCTTTGGCGTTCATGACAGGACTTCCGCTGTTACCACCAGTAATGTCGTTGTCACTCAAAAAGCAAGTGTGCAACTCACCGTCTTTATCGGCATATTGACCATAGTCTTTCGCGCGAATCAATGCCAACAAAGGCTGTGGGGCGTCGAATTCAAAATCCGCTGCTTTGTATTTTTCCAAAATGCCTTTGGCTGTGGTGAAGTAGGCATAGCTTACCGCATCGCGGGCATCGTAGGCCTTCACGGTGCCGTATGTTAAACGCATGGTTCCGTTTGCATCAGGGGCCATGGCTTGTCCGCTGGGCAACATTTCCATTTGGGCCGACAAGAACAATCTGTTGGCGCGATCCAATTTGCTGTTGATGCCATCGTACACGGGTTTTAAATCCACGCGCAATTTGTTGAGGTAGCCTTGGGTGATTTTGTAAAGTACGTCGCCTTCCAATTTGCTTGCAGAGGGTTTGCCCAAGAATTTGGCCATGCGCTCTTTGTTGGTGAATATGGATTTGGCGAAAATGGCTTCGGCCACTGCGGTGTAGTTTTTCTTGTATTTCAATACCATCGCATTGAGGTCGGCAGGCAACATGGAAGGATCTAAGTCTTCGTAGATGTGTTTCAGGACCACGGCCAACACTTCTTTTTCGATGGTTGGGTAGAATTCTTTGTACATCTCATCGATGCCGCGCAACATGGCACGTGACATCGCAGTGTCTTTTGGATTGGCTTTGAGGGCATCGGCCAAACCTTTGAATGACATGGCGAAGCTCATGGGTTGGCTGTTGGAGATACCATCTTGCAAGTAAACGGGGTATAAGCCGTAGGTGTATAACTCACGGTAGGCTTCATCGTAGAGTGAGGTTACGTCGCCGTATACATCGGTCTTTTTGTTTTCACGCACCCAGCGTTCGAAGGCCAATTCGGCATTTTTGCGGGTTTCGTAAAGGCCATTTGGCTTAGACAAGTCATTGGCTTCTCCATTGAATTTGTTCCAGTAGTTACCAATACCGGCCAAGCGATCAGAGTACATCAAACGAACAGATTCGTCTTGCTTCATGTAGTTTTCGTAGACGTCCATGATGTCGCGACGCAATTGCACGCGCATGGGGCGTTCTTTGCTGGCGAGGTATTTGATGCCTTCGCTGTAGGTATAGCGGGTGGTACGACCTGGGTAACCCATGATCATGGCGTAGTCACCTTCTTTCATGCCACCGATGTTGATGGGCAAGTGGTGTGCTGGGCTGAAGGGTTTGTTGGCTGGGTTGAAATCGGCGGGTTTGTTGCTACCATTGGCGTAGATGCGGAACATGCTAAAATCGCAGGTATGACGGGGCCAACGCCAGTTGTCAGTCTCACCACCAAATTTTCCTACGCTTTCTGGGGGGGTACCCACGAGGCGAATGTCGCGGTATACTTCATAATACATCGCAAGGAATTGGTTGCCATTGTAAAACGAAGAAATTTCTACCACATAGTTGTTGCGTTCTTCACCGAGGGCAGCTACAACCGCTTCTTTGGTTTTGGCGATTTGGGCAGCTACGGCTTTTGCGCGGGTGGCTTCGTCTTGGTTGATAGCGATCCCTGCCAATACTTGGCTGGTTACATCTTCAATTTTACGGAGTAATCCGATGTTGAAATTTGCGGGGCGTTCTGATTGTTGGTTGGCGGCCCAAAAGCCATTTTTCAGAATATTGTCTTGATTGGTTGATAACTCTTGGATGGCACCATATCCGCAGTGGTGGTTGGTAAGGAAAAGTCCTTGCTTAGAAATCACTTCACCGGTACAGAACATACGGCCTTGTTTCGACATAAGGCGCACGATGGCGTCTTTCACCGAGGCTTGGTTGATGGAGTAGATGTCTTCGGCAGACAATTTCAATCCGCGGGCTTGCATGGGATCTTGGATCTTTTGCAGCAAGGTGAGCGGCCACATGCCTTCATCGGCTCTCAGTTGGAAAAGGGCTGAGAATGCCAAGGCCAAACTTAAAATGCGTTTTTTCATAACTTAATATTGGGTTGCAAATTAACTCTTTTTTGCCAAGAACCCGTTGTTTTTGCGTTTGAAAGGGCCATGATTCTACTGAAACTTTCTGATTTTCGGTGTGATAAAATATCGGAAATTTGAAGGGATGGCATTGGTGACATATACAGACATTGGCTTTTACTGTGAGCGGGCGGATTTGTACATCGATCCATTGCGAAAAGTGTCGAAGGCGTTGGTGACGCATGCCCATAGCGATCATGCGAGGCCCGGAATGGCTCATTATTTATGTCATACCGATGGCATTGGGGTCCTGAAACTGCGATTGGGCCGAAACATTTCGGTTCAGGGTTTGGGGTATGGAGAAGTTGTGGTATTGAATGGTGTTGAGGTGAGTTTATTTCCGGCTGGGCATGTGCCTGGCAGTGCGCAGGTTCGACTTTCTTACGGCGGCGAGGTGTGGGTGATTGCGGGGGATTATAAAACGGAGGCGGATGGTTTATCGCCTGCATTTGAGCCGGTGCGGTGCCATCATTTTGTGACGGAAAGTACGTTTGGGTTGCCCATTTTTCAGTGGCGGCCGCAGGCGGAGGTGTTTGGCGATATCAATGCGTGGTGGAGGGGCAATGCGGAGCGAGGAATTACGAGCATTATGTTGGGTTATTCATTGGGCAAGGCGCAGCGCATCATCAAGTATTTGGATCGTGGGGTTGGCGATGTGGTCTGTTATTCCACGATTTCGGAGACCAATCGGGTGTTAGAGGCAGTGGGATTTGATTTTGGCGAATGGGTGGATGGTGCCAAGGGGTTGGACGCTGCAAACTATCGCAACGGGGGCTTGTCACAGGCCATGCTCGTTTGTCCGCCATCGGCCATAAAATCACCATGGATGATGGGGTTGGAGCGATTTTCGGTGGCGAATTGCAGTGGTTGGATGGCGGTGAAAAAATCGCGGGAATGGGGTGCGATGGATCAGGGGTTTGTATTGAGTGATCATGCCGATTGGCCGCAGTTGTTGGGCGCGGTATTGGCCACTGGGGCTGAGAATGTATATGTTACGCACGGGTTCAGCGAAGCATTTTCACGGCACTTGCGGGTGGGTTATGGTTTAAACGCGGGGGTTGCGGAGGTAATGATGCGGGGGGACGAAGGGCGATGAGCAAGGCGGGGTCTTGGGCTACGATGGCTCAATTGAAGCGATGGGTGATGGAGGCAACGGGCATCGAACCTTGGCTGTTGGATGAGTGCAAGCGATTTACGGGGTCTATGAACGAAGCGATGGCTTTGGTGTTGGGACAGGTGGGCGGTGATGATACGGAGTTGGAGGGAGAGGTGGTCAAGCAGTTGTTGGCGGTAATTGAGGCCATGGTGGCGTCGCCGGAATGGGAGAAACAAACTTGGGTGGTTGAGCAGTGGCGCAGCATGAACGTGACGCAAAGGATGCAGTTCAATGCTTTGTTAACGGGGCGATATGAGGGATTGATATTGAAATCGCACCGAGGGATTTTGCCGGTTAAGGCTGGAAATGTATTGGAATTTGTGGAGGTAACGGCGGTGTTGTTGTATGCCAAGGCGGGCCGAATGGGTACTTATGGGGAGTTGAGTATGGCATTGAGTGATGGTAACGGCGGGTTGGTGGTGGTTGCCAAGGTGGATTTGGGCATCGCTGAGGGTGATCATGGCTGGTTACAGAAATGGATCAGCGAAAATGCTGGCGAGCGTTTTGGTCCGATCGTATCCTTGCCTGCAGCCTTGTTCTTTCGGATTCGCTGTGAGGCGGTGGCGTTGAGTAAACGACATAAATCGGGCTTACAGGTGGGTAAGGCCTTGTTGGTATCGCGTTTGGAAAACGGAAATTTGATGGAACTAACCGAAGTGGGCGCGGTGAGAGCGCTGTTGGGTTAAAAGGGAGGAGAGAGCGTATCAGGGTTAGAGGGTATCGCCCCAAGCGCTCGGATTTTGGGCGAATCGCTCAATGGTTTCGAGTTGATTGGGCTCGATGAAACCGTGTTCTGCGGCTACTTGCGTGAGGGTTGGCAGGTTGGTGAGGGTATAAACGGGGATTCCGGCCTCCACAAACTTTTCCATGGCATTGGCAAATCCATAGGTAAATAGGGCTACAACACCAATCACGGTGGCACCTGCATTTTGAACACCTTCTACGGCTTGGAAGCTGCTTTTTCCGGTGGAAATGAGGTCTTCCACGAGCACGATTTGATCGCCGGGGTTCATTTCACCTTCTACCTGGTTCTTGAGGCCGTGTTTTTTGGGCTCAGGTCGAACGTAGCAGTAGGGCATATTGAGTTTGTCGGCTGCCAAAGCACCATGGGCGATGCCGGCGGTGGCGATTCCTGCGATGCGGTTGGCATTGGGGAACTGGGATTGGATCAGTTGGGCGAGTTCTTCGGCCACGAAAGTGCGTACTTCGGGGTAAGAAAGCACCATTCTGTTGTCACAGTAGATCGGGGAAAGAATCCCAGAAGTCCAAGTGAATGGTTGTGAAGGACTTAGTTTTACTGCCTTTATTTCTAGGAGAAATTTTGCTAATTTTGCGGCTTGATTGGACATGGAAGCGCAAAGTTATAAAATCTATTTCAACGACGGTGCTTTGGTAATCGCAGATTCTCCAGAAGCTTTACGTGGGTTGAGTAACATGTATTTTATTGGTGACGACGAATTGCAGAAGAGTTTTAAAATTTTGCTGTCTTCACAAAACAACGGAAAGCCATTGCATTTTGGGCTCATTTGTCCGGATCCCAAGGCTACGATCAAGGAGTTCATGGAAGACTTTACGGTGATTCAGGCTGCTGGGGGTTTGGTATTTAACAAGGAGGATCAGTTGTTAACGATTAAGCGCAATGGTTTGTGGGATTTGCCCAAGGGCAAAATTGAGCGTCACGAGGACCAGATGGCTGCGGCGTTGAGGGAGGTGATGGAGGAAACGGGGATCAATATGATCAATATCAGCGAGAAGGTGGGGGAGACGTACCACGTGTATTACGAGGATGACATTTTGTTATTGAAAGAAACGCATTGGTATTTGATGAATAGTACCGGAAAGGGCACCTTGAAACCGCAGATGGAAGAGGGGATCTCTGAGGTGAAGTTTGCGAATTTGGATTGGTTTGATTCGGCTGAGTTCAATTCATACCAGAGTGTGCACGATGTAATCCGCAGATGTTTGGCGTTACGGCTTCACACCAACGGGTAAATAGCGTTGGTAATCGGCTTTGTGGATGATGAGGTCGCGCACCAGGGTGCTACTGATGTAGCTGAGTTCTGGGTTACACATGATAAAAATGGTTTCTATGTTGTTCCACAGGGCTTTGTTCAGCTGTGCGATGTGTGATTCATAGTCGAAATCGGTGCCGTTTCTTAGACCGCGCAGCAGGAAGGTGGCGTTTACGGTTTTACAAAAGTCTACGGTAAGTCCTTCATAGGCTTCAACGCGCACTTTGGGGTTGTTGGCGAAGGCTATTTTTACCCATTCTTTTCGTTTTTCAAGATCAAAAAGGGTGGTTTTTTTGGTGTTTACGCCAATGGCGATGATGATTTCATCGAACATTGAACTGGCGCGATTGACAATGTCTACATGGCCCACGGTGATGGGATCGAAGGTTCCGGGGAAAACGGCGATGTTTCTCATGGTTTAGCGAAGATAGTCATTGTGGTACTTCCGTATTCTTTTTTTAGGAATTCTTGTTCGGCGAAGACGAGTTGTGGTTTGTGTTCAATGATGAGCCAACCGCCGGGTAGCAAAAGGGGGTATAGCAAACCGTGGAGCCCTTGGATGTCGGGCATCGCATACGGTGGATCTGCAAAAATGATATCGAATTGATCGGGTGCATGCAGGTGGTTTTTGACGAGGGTTTGTGTGGGTGTGAGGGCGTTGCCGGTGGCGATGTGCCATTGGGGCAGGTTCCAGGTTTGGGCGATGTGCTTTTGGTTGGCGATGTTCTTTTTATCTAGGTCGATGCTAAACACGCTTTGTGCTTCTCGGGTAAGGAACTCCAGGGCGATGATGCCTGAGCCGGAGAAAAGGTCGAGCACATGAGCATCGGCGATGCCTTTTTGGTGGTCGAGGGAATTGAACAGGGATTCCCGCACGCGGTCTGTTGAGGGACGCACGTGGTTGGCAAAATTTGAGGGAATTATGCGGCCTTTTAGGCTTCCACCGGTGACGCGCATGATATCATTTTTATCAGGGGGGAGACAATGTGTTGCAGGGGTGCGGGGGCATTTACGATCCAGGGCATGCTTGGCGATTGGATTTCGGCATGTGGGATGAATTTGTGAAAGAGTTGTGCGGTATTTTGGTGTTGATTTGCATCACACAGAACAATGAGACCCAATTGGGCCGGTGTGAGTTTCTTTTGGTGAAAGGGCAATAGCGCGAAATAGAGGTGTTCTTGGGTGTTGGAACTATTGAATTTGTTGGCGAATACCAGTTGATTGTTGTGGAATGCGAAAACGATGGCGGTTTGATCGTGAAACCAAATCACGCTCATGTATTCTTTGTGTGAGGCGTAGGTTTGTGCGATGGTGTACAATCCTTCTGCGATGTGCATGGCGGGTGCATCGGTGGCCAACAAATTTTGTTTTTGCGGTTGGTATTGAAATGCCAGGGATTGTTGGGCGTTGATTTTACGGATTTTGGGTTGTGGCATACCAGGGATATCGGATTGAGCGAATGCCGACGGAACCCATTGGATGTTGCTGTGGAGATCCACCCATGTTACGCCATTTTTGAGTTGGGTGGGGTGTTTGATGATCTCGTAGCTGAGTGGTTGATTTTGGGCGTTTACAGAGAGATAGTGAACAATGTCGTTGTGGTAGACCCCCAAAATCTGTTGGGGTTGTCCGCTGTGTTGGGTGATATGACTCCAAAGTATGTCCACGTGGCAAAGTTAAATCAATTCTGGGCTGCTTGGCTTTTGATTTCTTTTTGGGATTTTCTGATCAGAAATCGGCGCCCACACTGAAGCGAACGCGGAATTTGAGGTGGGAATCATTTTGTTGAACGGCGCTTACCCAAACTGGGAAATCGACGCGAAAATTGAGTGGTTTGGCGGCGGTGAGTGCGCGATTTTTTGTGAGTTTGCCCCAGTTTTTGAGGTTGATGCTAGCACCAATTCCTGCATCGGCGAGGAGGTGGCTGTACACATTTTTGTTAATGGTGTTGCCGCTGTTGTTTTTGCTTGTCAGGGGCTGACCGATGATGCCGGCATCGCCAAACAGGTAGGGGTTGATGCCAATCATTTTGAGTTTGGGTACCCAGCGAAAAAACGGTGTGAGGTCGATGGCGCTGTTGATGGCCAGTCCTTGGTTGCCCCTGAAAAAAGCGAGGGTTGTATCGCTGCCATCGGCGGTTTTTACGGTTTTTGGTGCCGCATACTGTCCGAACCCACGAAGGTTGAGGCCACCATTCACGAGCAGGTGCTGTGGGGGTGTTGGGCTACTGAGGGCGCTGGGTTGTGCGTAATTGATCATCCCGAAATCTCGGTATAGGGAATGATTGAAACTCTCTTCTGGGTTGGCGCCATGGATGTATAAGGCGGCTTCGGGAGTGGGATTGTTTCCACCGCCGTAGTAGGCCAATGAGCGGAGACGCAACGTGGTTTTTCCCAAGGGGTGATAGTGTTTCCATTCGAGTTGAACAAACCCGTATTGTGATTGTGACCAGGGCGATGGCAATCGAACATCGAATCGCATCGAACCGGATTTACCCCATCCGCTATAGTTTTGGGCAATGAAGAGGTTGAGGTTGATGTTTTGGATATAGGACCATCGGTTGGCGGTGGGTAGGAAGCCATTGAGGGCGGTGTATTGCGGGAAATACAGGTCTCCGCTGGGGGCGTTGATCCAAGGGTTGTAGAGGGGATGGTCTAGTGGTCGAAGTAAGCCATGATATCTTTGCGTGGATTTGCCATAGAGGCCGTAAAGGGTTTTGCCCAATCGTTGGCTCCAACCCATTTGGTGGGTATTGATTTCATTGTATAGGAACGATTCGTAGTAATACGTGCCACCGCCGCGGGTTTGGTGTTTGAAGGAGATGTGGTAATTCACGTTTTGGGCAGGCGATGTTTGTTGGGCCTGGATACCGGGGAGCGACCACAGGCCGAGGTGAAATTGGCGTTTTCTGCCCGCGTATTGACCAGAAAGTTGTAGGCCGGGCATGAAGCCTGAAGCGCCGTTGAAACGCAAATCGGGTCGGATGAGCCATTGGTAAACGCCCAAGTAGTTGGTGTTTTCGCCGTTGCCGAGGTCGAGTTGCCATTCGTTGCGTTTTTTCCAGACGTTGTTTACGCGATAGATATCGGCCAGTCGGCCACTGCGATCGAGCCACACTTGTTTGAGTTCACCGGCCACGGGCATTTCGATGTCGAAGGTGTAGGTAGGTCGTAGTTTGTCCCACCCAATCCAGGGTTTTAGGTTGTATCGACCGGGTTTTTGGTATTGGGTTACGGGAATGGTGATGGAGTAGAATACATCACTGGCGGCGATGGCTTTTTTGTTCTTACTGGCGGGTGATTGGGGCCGAATCAGGAAATCCAAATCTACGGGCATCACCATTTTACCGCTGCGTTCGAGGGTAACGCGGTAGTAGTTTGCGGGCCTGAGCGGGGTGATGCGTTTGATGCTATAGTCGGCGGATTTGTTGGTCTGAAACCACTGATCAAAGAAGGTGTTGAGATCGGTTTGTGCACTTTGAATCATTGAATTGCGGAAGTCTTCGATGTAGGGGTGACAGAATTTCCATTGTTCCACGTAGTTTTTCATGGCTTGCAGGAACACGGAATCGCCCAGGTAGTATTGGAGGTTGTAGAGCATCGACGCGGTTTTGTAGTACACGTGTTTGTAGCCGCCACCATGTCCGGTCGCCGAATGAAAATCGTTGGAGTGGGTTTCGAGGATCTCATCGGTTCCGTCTATGGCATCTTCCATGTAGCCGGCGAACGCGCGTTTGAGTTCGGGTTGGGATTCGCGGGTGAGTTTTCGCATGCACCAAGCGGTGAGGAATTGGGTGAATCCTTCATCGAGTGCGGCGCGATAGGTTTCGTTGGACCCCACCATACCGAAGAACCAGTTGTGCCCCACTTCGTGTGCAATGAGACTTTGGTGGCTAGGGTAATACCCGCCATCGAGGGTGATCATGGGGTATTCCATGCCATCGGCGGCATCTGCGCAAACAATTTTGGGGTAGTTATACATGCCAAAATCACGGCTATAGGTGGCGATGACTTTGGCGGTGAATGCGGCGGTTTGTTGCCATCCGGCGGCGTTGTTTTCTTGGGCGATGGCTACGCATTGCACACCGTTCCAGGTGGTTTCCCCGATGCGGTAGGTGGGATCGGCGGTCCATGCAAAATCATGCACATTCACGGCTTGGTATCGCCAGGTTTTGAAGGTGCCGTTGGCGGGGATGATAACCGAGGGTTGTGAGCCGATGGGTTTGTCTTTGAAGTTGGCGATATCGAGTTGTTTTCGCAGGGCGCTGGGCAGGACTTCGTCTTTGTTGACGAGGGTGCCGGTGGCTTCGGGGATATAGTGGTTGGGGAGGGTGAGGGCGATATCGAACAGGCCGTAGTCGCCATAGAATTCCTTTTCTACGTGCTGGTCGGTTTCCCAAGTAAATTTGCGGTCGTAGACGCAGATGCGGGGGTACCAATGTACGCCGTTGAAGTGTTTGTAACCGTGGTGGTCGTACACTTTCATTCTTCTGCGGATGCTACCGCGATCGAAGTAGGTGGTAAAATCGATGTGAAATGCGATGGAATCGCCGGGTTTCAGTGGTTTGGGCAGTTTGATTTTGAGGAGGGTATTTTGGATTTCGAAGGGGGTGCTGATGGTCTCGTATGGGGGTTCTTCCTGGATGGGGTTTTCTTCGGGGTTGATTTGAATGCTGTGGATAACGGTACCGAGTTTTTGTGCTTCGTATTTGCCGTATTTTACTTTGGTGCGATTTTTTTTGTAGAGTTCATCGGTGAGGGAACCGGGTTGCACGGCATTTTGATATAGGTGGAAATAGGCCTCGGTGAGGGTGTTGGGAGAGTTGTTGGTATAGACTAGGGTTTCTTGTCCGTTGATGAGTTCGTCTTGCTCGTTTAGTATGGCATTGATGGTATAATGTACATCTTGTTGCCAATACCCTTCGTAGGGTTTTTTGTATTTCCAGTAATGGGGGTTGCTGGGATTTTGGAATGCGTTGTTTGCGGTGATATTGGGCGTTGCGGGGGTTGTTTGTGCATGGGTTGCAGGGGCAAACAGGGCAAGTAGGATATAGAGGGTAAGGATGCGGAGTAATTGCATAAGACGAAGTTAGGTGATAGGAAACAAAAAGGGCGCCCATTGGGCGCCCTTTTTGTTTCCTATGCGATTGAAAAATCTATTTTGTGATGAGGTCTTAGTAGCTCAATTTGAAGTCTACGCGACGATTTTTCGCTTTACCAGCAGGGGTAGCGTTGTCGGCGATAGGCATTTCTTGACCATATCCTACGGCTGTCATGCGGGCTTCAGCTACACCACCAGCGGCTAAGTAGCGTTTAACAGCGTTTGCGCGGTCTTGGCTCAAAGTTTTGTTGGCATCAGCGGCACCGTTGTTATCGGTATGGCCTTGAATTTCTACGCTAGCACCAGGGTAAGTATTCAACAAGGTAGCCAAGTCATCCAAGCTCTTGAACGAGCTTGCGGTGATGACAGCTTTACCGTTTTCGAAGTTGATACCTTTGGCGGCCAAAGCGATTTTTTGTACTACTTCTTTTTTGATTTCTGGGCATCCTTTGCTTGCAACAGTTCCAGCTACGTCAGGACATTTGTCGATGTTGTTAAACACGCCATCACCATCTGTATCGGGGCAACCCTCACCTGCGATGGCGCCAGCGATATTTGGACATTTGTCTTTACGATCTTCTACACCGTCACCATCTGTATCGGGGCAACCACCGAATGCTGGAAGACCTGCGATTGTAGGGCAACCATCTTCTTTGTCAGAAACGCCATCACCATCTGTATCAGGGCAACCATTAAATTTGGCGATACCTGCAAGGTTAGGACATGCGTCTACTTTATCTTGGATTCCATCGGCATCTGAATCAGGGCAACCGTTGAATTCTGCAGGGCCTGCAACATCAGGGCATTTGTCGTCTGCATCAAGGATGCCATCTTTATCTGTATCTGCTGGACAACCTACGCTATCCACGTAGCGGCGGTATTTGGCTTCTGTGTTTTTACACAAATCGTACTTGTCTGGTACACCATCTTCGTCTTTGTCTTTGGGGGCTTTTGGACCAGATCCGGTACCTTCACCCACGGCAAATGTAAGAGACAACGCATGCAATGCATACATGTCGTTTGTGCGCCACAATTGGTGCTTATAGATGTTGTGAACTGGATCGGGATAAGATTGAGTAGCACCATCCCAAATGTCGCTCATGGTGTAGGTAGCTGTGAAACTATAACGCAAACCAATTCTTTCGGTTACAAAAAAGTTGATACCGAAAGCACCTTGAACAGCACCATTCAACTCAGTGATGGCTGGTTTTTTGGTAAGGTCGGCATAAAACTCATCTTGTACGTATGGGTGAGGACCCCAAGTTACTTTACTATGTGCGTAGAATCCACCAATGCCGGCTTGGAAGTATGGGGCAATTTTGGCGTCTTCGGAAAGGATGCTACCGTTATTTAATTTGTAACGCACACCTACGGTTAAATCTGCGAGGTTGGCGCGGAACGATTGGTATTGGTATTCTGGACGGAGGTCCCAACCTTCCCATTTGCGTGCATATCCCAAATCACCGGTAGAAAAATTGGCCACTAAATCCAACGCGGGGTTGAGGTAGTAACCAAAATTTACTTGAACGGCTTGGTAATCGGGTCTACGGGCGAATCCCAAAGACGACCCCAAGTCACCCATATATTCGTGAACACCACCACCGATTTCGAGGGAGTGGGATCCTGGTGATTGAGCTTGAGCGGGCACTGTGCAAAGGGTTGCGAGTGCTGCAAAAACGGTTGATTTAAAGTAGTTTTTTTGCATAGAAATTCCTTGATGATAGGGTTATAGTAGTTGACAAATATAGGAAATGGCGTCTTAAAAAAAACTTTTTTAACAAATTTTGCCCATTTTTTATTTCCATCCTATTGGGGTACTAAAAAAAATTGGGGTATTAATGTTAATTGAATACCATAATGGCGTTTCCATTGCGTTGTATTTGGTACCTAGCCAATCTGCCTCTGGCCTCACCTTCGAGTGGGAAACCGGCGTAGGTGAATTTGGATGAGCAGCAAGGTTGAAATCCGGTGCTGGTGGGGGTTCCGCAGCGAAGTTGGATGTTTACAGAATCTACCCATATTTTGGAACAAGTAGACAGGGGTTCGAAGGCGCAGCCTCTTTCGAAAGCGTACCAAGTATCGTCGTAATCGTGGATTATTACAACGCCTTTCACTCCCCCGTCGAAATAGCCATGACTTCCAGGATTGGCCAGGTTCATGTAGGTGGGCAGGTTGAGGTCGATGTTGATGTTTACGGGCCCTGTGGGGATTTGTTCGGTTACGCGATTTCCATCGTTACAACTGTGAAGAAGGGGTAGCATCGCTGCGAGAAAACAAACGGCGGTGATATAGAGTTTTTTCATCTTTTAACGATGGGGTTCAATGCTTTCAATCTTCGTAAGTATAAAAACCACGTTGGGTTTTTCTTCCGTGGTGTCCGGCTTCTACTTTTTGTTGTTGTATGCGGTTGGGGCGGAATTTGGGATCGTAATGAAACTGTTGAAACATAGAGCTGGTGACGCTGAAGTTGGTATCTACGCCAATGAGGTCCATGAGTTTGAAGGGCCCCATTTTAAAGCCAGAGCTTTCTAGGAGTCGGTCAATGGTTTGTAGGGGGGCCACATTTTCTTCGAGGGCTTTGAGGCTTTCTACGTAGTAATGACGGGCCACGCGATTTACGATAAAACCGGGTGCATCGGCGGCATATACGGTGGTTTTTCCCAGAGATTGTGACCAATTGAAGGCGATTTCGGCGCTGGAGGCATCGGTGGCTACGCCTTTGATGACTTCCACGAGTTTCATGATGTGAGCGGGGTTAAAGAAGTGCACGCCCACCAATCGATTGGGGTGTTTGAGTGCCGCAGCGATTTGGGTGATGGGGATGCTGGAGGTATTGGTGGCGAAGAGTGTTTTTTCGCTATTGATGGTTTCAAGGAATTGGAACAGTTCTCGTTTGATGGGCAATTGTTCCAGAACGGCTTCGATGATGAAGTCTGCAACGAGGGTTTCTCTGTTGGGAGTGGCTGAAAGCAGCAACAGGGCAGCGTCTACTTTTTCTTGGGTGGTTTTGCCTTTGGAAAGGGCCACTTTCAATTGCGTTTGGATGTAATCCATGCCGCGTTGGAGGGCGGTTTCATTCACATCGAAAAGCACGGTGGGGTAACCGGCTTGTATGCTACACAGTGCGATACCAGATCCCATCACACCGGCGCCAATGACTGCCACTTTCATCATGATTCAAAGATATAGATAAGGAATGGGAATTGTTTACTTGCCCTTGAGCCAGCTTTGGGGGTTTTGCTTTTCTTGGCCATGCCACACTTGGAATTGCAGAACGGCTTTGCCATCTTCATCGGTCATTACTTTGCCGATGTGCTGATTCATGCGGATGACTTGGCCTTTTTCTACCAAAACCACGGAGAGGTGAGAATATACCGTGAAGAAATCGCCATGGTTGAGGAGAACGGCTTGACCTTGGCCGGGAATATTGAGGATGGCGCTTACAGTGCCTTCAAATACAGCACTGGCGAGGGCTCCGCGTGGCGATGTGATATCAACGCCATTGTTCACGGTGGTGATTCCTTCAAGATCGGGATGTTCGTGTACGCCGAAAGATTGGGAAATAAATCCACGTTCTACGGGCCAGGGGAGATTGCCTCTGTTTTTTGAGAACGCACCGCCTATGGCTCGTGCTTGAGGCGATAGGGTATTTTCTTTTTCGCCGTTTCCGGTTTTTCCGCTTCTCGATTTGGCTGCACTGGATACGGCGCGGGCCTTTCTTTTTCTCTCGGCTTCTATTTCACGCGCAATCAACCGGCTGATTTCATTGTTCAGTCGGGCAATGGCTTTTTCGTTGTCGCGAATTCGGTCTCTCAACTCTTCTTCTCTTCCAGAAAGCTCTTTAACAAGGAGTTGCTTGGATTGCTTATCCACTTCGAGTTCTTTGGATTCTTTTTCGTTTTCACCCATCAATACCGATTTTTCTTGCTTCACGCTTTCGAGTTGGTTGATGGTTTTTCCTAGTGATTGGGCTTGGGCTACGATGGTTGAGATTTGGTGGCGGCGATAGCCAGAGATTTTTCGGATGTATTTCCACCGGCGCATGGCTTGTGCGATGGATTTGGAGGAGAAAACAAAGGCAATCTCACGCCCACTCTTTCGCGTTTTGTATGCCTTCACGATGGTCTTTTTGAGCTTGAGTTTTTGTGAATCGTGCTCTTTTGTGAGACTATCGAGAAATTTCTGTTTTTGCGACAATTCGTAGTTTACAGAGCGGATTTCAACACCCAAGTTCTTTATGACTACTTGTCGTTGTTGGATGATTTGATTGAGTGAATTGAGTTTGTCGAGGGTAACCGTTTTTTCCTTTTGGGTGGAGGAAAGGGCTTTTCTCTGCTCGGCGATCACGCGTTGCATTTTTTTGCGTTTGGCTTCGAGTTGTTTGCGTGATTGGGCTTCTCCCGTGTTTGGCATGAGGGAGGAAATCAGCAGCAATATGAAGGCCAGGATGCGCAAGGGTTATTTCAGTGGTAGGGTTTGTCGTTTGTATGAATCGTCGATCTTGAACGGGTACGAAGGTATTACATCGTATCGAGCGGTTGTCAACGTGAAATCGACTTGTGCACTTTGTTGTGCATTGGTGGTTGTAATTTTCATCGCCATGGGCAAAAAAGAGAATGCGCTGGCAGATTCTTTGGACACATCGAGCCATTGGCTGTGTTCGAGGACGACTTTGTCTTTGGGTTTGTTGGGGGTGGTGATTTCTGTGAATCGGAGTTGGGAGAAACCATCGTATTCTTTCTTGGTTTCGGCGGTGGGCTGAGCAAATTTCGATTCGATGACCAGGGGTTGTGCCACGGTGGTATAGCACATGAGTTGGTTGAGCAGTTTAACGCTGTAGTTGCTGTTGTTTATGGGTTGGGGGCTGCAGGTATCAACGAGTGGCTGTCCCACAAACAAGTGCTGCAGGTGCTGCACGCCGAGGGGGATTGACAGGTATTGGCTGGCTTCGGCCACGGGAATCGCGTAGTATTCTTTGTGGTAGATATCGGCCAGGTGGAGGGTATCGCGGAGCATGATGCCTTTGGCGACTTGAATTTGGATACCCATGTTGGCGCTGATGCTGAACCACACAATGGAATCGCGTTTCATTCGCAGGTTTAGGGTGGCGGGAATTTGTTGATCGCCGGTGTTTACAGTAACATCGTATCGCCCGGTGAAGTACGTCCAATTGTTAGACTGTGGCAATTGGTTATTGGCCAAGGAAATGTACTGGGGATTATTGTCTTGCGCTTGTGCGGCGGCGGCTGAGAGCAGGGCGAAGAGGGCGAGGAAGTATTTCATGGGGTGATGGGCGTTTGGGGGTTATTTATTTTTTGGCAATGATTCCAAATCTTGTGCCATTTGTTTCCAAAGGTTGAGGTATTGGACAGATTGCGCTTGTTCGGCGATGGAAATGGCGTAGGGGAGGTCGTTGGGTGTTAAGCCTTCTTGCTGGTACAGTTCGATCCAAAGTTGCAGGGCTTGTTGGGTTTGGGGCAGTTTGGGGTTGGTATTGAATTGGGGGAGTGATTGGGCTTTGTTTGAGGCGATTCGGGCTCTCAGGCGAAGGTATTGCAGTTGTATGAAGGGGTCGGTTTCGGTGTTGGCCAAGGTGAGTTCATCTTGTGCGGCGGCCCATTGGTTTTGGTTGATGAGTTGGTGGGCATTCACCAAATTGTGGGCGGTGAAAATGGGTGCTGTATTTTCCAGAGTATCGGCATATTGGTGGGCGGCCGAGAAGTTGTATAGTTCAAGGCTCATCGCGAACCGCTTTTTGGCCCAATTGAGGTTAGATAGTTTGGGGGTTGGGCCCGAATTTGGGGTATTAATGGGTTGCGATTCCCGGTTTTGGTTTGTATTGACTTGGTTTCCCTTATCTCGGTTTTCTTTGTCTTGGTTTGTGCTGACTCCCTCTGCTTCTTGAAGTTGGGTGAGGGCGAGGTTGCGGAATTGAGCCACTTTTTCGGTGTTGCCGAGGTGTTTTGTCCACGTGTCACAAAATCCGAGCAGTTGTTTCGCAAAAATCTCGGACGCCGATGGATATCTTTTGGCGGCTTGCGACAGCGCAATCGCTGCGAAGTGATGGAAGGTAAAGGAGTGAGGGTCTAGGGTAGAAAGTTGTACGAGGATGGCTGCTGCTGCTGCGGGTTGGTTGCTTTCGTAGAGCAATTGCGCTTTGAAGTATAGGTAATCTTTGTTCAGTGGTTGTATACTGAGGGCCCTTGAGAGGTTCTGGAGGGCGGCCAATTTGTTGGCTGTGTGTGTTTCAACGGGGGTGTTGCCATTGGTATTTTTGGCATTGTAATAATCATAGGTGGTGGCGTGAATTTTTGCCAGTCTATAATGTGCACCTGAAAGGAAGGGCTGTTGATCGGGTTGGCTGGAAAAGGTATCGAGGAGTTGTTGAAACAGGGATTGTGCTTCGCGATAATTTTCGGCTTGATATTGTGCTTCGGCGTTGTAGTAGGCGGCTTTGAGTTGAGGGGAAGCGTATGGGCTGTTTTGGGTGTTTGTAACGATGGGCGATGGCTCCGGATTTTGCGCGTGGAGGGAGGGGGCGACCCACATCGCCAAGAAAAGAAACAGTAAGGAAAAGGCTGTTACTGGTGATTTAAAGGAATGGCAATCAGAGATCAACCGATGGAGCTGAAATCTCCCAAGCTGTATTCTGCGCTGCTGGCGTTGTTGCCCTTGACAACCACGTGGTTGCCGATGAGGGAGTCGTGACAGTTGAAGTGGCTGAGGTGACATTGCTCTTGGATGATGCTGTTGCTGATGTTACAGTTTTCGAGTTTGCTGTTGTTGCCGATGGAGGTATGTGGCCCCACAACGCAGTTTTTCAAAGATACGCCATCGCCGATGAAGCAGGGTTCATGGATGGTAACGGTCTCATCGAAGCGGGCGGCAGATCCGGCGAATTGTTGCGCTTTGTTGACCAATACGCGTTGGTTGGTGAAAACGGTGGCTGCGTAGTTTCCGCAATCGAGCCATTCGTCTACGGCGCCGGGAACAAACTGCATGCCTTTGGCTTTCATGTTTTCCATGGCATTGGTGAGTTGGTATTCGCCTTTTTCGCGGATGTTGTTGTCGATGAGGTATTGGATTTCCGACTCGAGGGTTTCGCCGCTTTTGAAATAGTAAATGCCAATGATGGCTAGGTCAGAAACAAACTCGGTGGGTTTTTCAATGAAATCGGTGATGATGTTGTTTTCGTCATATTTCACCACGCCAAATGAGCTGGGGTTGGCTACTTTGTGCACCCAAATTACGCCATCTTTTGATTTGTCGAGGTTGAATTGTGTGCGGAAGAGGGTGTCGGCGAAGGCCACGATGACATCGCCTTTGAGGCATTCACGGGCACAAAGAATGGCATGGCCGGTACCTTCTGCTACGTCTTGGTAGAAAATTTTGCCTTTGGCGCCAACGCTTTCGGCGATTTGAAGTAGTTCTGCTTCAACGGCATCGCCAAATCTACCCACTACGAAACCGATTTCATCGATGGATTCACCGCAAACGGCCACGATATCGGTGATGAGCCAATGTACGATGGATTTGCCAGCAACTTTGATAAGGGGTTTGGGGTTGGTAAGTGTATGAGGGCGCATGCGTTTGCCCATGCCGGCCATTGGAATGATGAGTTTCATAGTTGTTTAAAGGGATTGTTTGATGGTCAAAACGACGGCAAAGGTAATGAATTGGTATGAATTGGGTGTTAGGGTTTGGTTAAGCCAGTGCTACCGTAACCGCCATCGCCGCGTTCGGTGACATTGAGTTCGGTGGTATTGGCCCATTGAACCACTGCGTGTTGAGCCACAACCATTTGGGCGATGCGTTCGCCGTTTTGGATCTCGAAGGTTTCTTGTCCATGATTGATGAGCAGGACTTTGATTTCGCCGCGGTAATCTGCGTCGATGGTACCTGGGCTATTGAGCACGGTGATGCCGTGTTTGAGTGCCAAGCCGCTGCGGGGCCTCACTTGTGCTTCGTATCCTTTGGGGAGTTCGATGAACAATCCCGTAGGAATCAACATCCGAGCTCCGGGTATGAGAGAAATAGATTCTTCAATATTGGCATGTAAATCCATGCCCGCACTTAATTCTGTTTGGTAGGCGGGGTTGGGATGGGAAGATTGGTTGATGATTTTTACTGTACACATGATAGTATTTTAGGATGAAAGATTTCTGGCGAATCTCTTTTCGAGCACATATAAAACGCCCATATATATGGGGACCAATATCCAGTATGCGGCATGATGAATATTGGGAAAAGCATGAGGTAAAAACGTAATTGGACCCACGGATACCAATAAAGTGGTAAGTAATATTGGTAACTGGTAGGGAATGGGGTAATGTTTCTGACCAAACCAATAGCCCAGGATAACCAGGGTAGCGTAGGCCGCGAGTGTGGTAAAAGCCGAGGCAACAAATCCGTACTGTGGGATAAAAATGTAGTTTCCAACAATGGTGACAATGGCGCCAAACAATGCAATGAGTCCGCCCATTTGTGTTTTTCCGGAAAGCTTATACCAAATACTGAGGTTGTAATAAATCCCTAAACAAAGGTTTGCACCCAATAAAACGGGGACAATACTCAGGCCTCTTACGTTTTCGTAATACAGGGGTTTTCGCAATAACAAAGGTGCCAACCAGGGCATACAAATCATCGTGAGTAAAAATATCCCACCGCTCACGTAAACAAAATATCGCATTACATAAGCATAAGTGTCAGGCGCATCTTTATCGCTCGCTTTTCCAAAAAAGAAGGGTTCGGCGGCAAATCGAAATGCCTGCACAAATAGGGTTAAAATCAAACTCAATTTATAGAAGGCACTATACATACCGGCTTCTGCATCGCCCACATTGGCGGGAAGCATTTCCTTGAGTAAAATACGATCCAATGTTTCGTTGATCATGCCCGCCAACCCAACAATTACCAAAGGCAACGAGTAACGGAGCATTTTTTTGAGCAATCCAAGGTCGAGACCCCATTTGAGGTTTTGCCATGTTTTTGATAATAATGGTACTGTAATGAGTGAGGCCAATAAGTTGCTCAGGAAAATATTGGAAATCATATTGGTCGGTTGAGCCTGGTCCATGCACCAAATACCAAACGCCAAGGCTTGTGAGCTGCTGCCGATTTCTGGGGAAGTGAGATAGTTGCCTAGCCAAGGACAAGCAACCAAAAAGAAGAGGTTTGCGCCAATGTTAACGGCAATGTTTGTGAGTCGGATCCAAGCAAATGTCCAAGGTTTTTCTTGCTGACGTAGATAGGCGAATCCCAATGCGGTGATTGCATCAGCGGCCAATATCAAAGCCAAATATGTTGCGAATTGAGGAAACTGAGGATACCCAATCCACTGCATGATTTCAATGCCAAAAAGGCGCGAAATGAGCACGGCCGTTAAGCCAGTAATGATCAATGTATGCGTTGCGGTGGCAAGGACTTTGGCGGGCTGACCAGTTTGTTTTGAGAAATGGAAGAAGGCTGTTTCTAAACCCAGGGCAAAAATGATGGCCAAAAAACTCGCATAAGTAAACATCACACTCGAGATACCATAATCGGCAGCACCAGATAGTTTGGTGAGGTAAAGCGGTACGAGTAGAAAGTTCAAAAAACGACCTAGCATCGTGCTAAGACCATACACGGCGGTTTGGGAGGCCAGTTTTTTGATGATGCTCATATGAATTGTGCGTTGGGGTAAGTTGCGAAGATAGGAAAGTTCAGATGATGGCGGTAGGGTTATACTGGGCAAGGTATTCAGGGGCGAGCGGACCGAGATTAAAGAGTAGATCGATGGCGCTCACAGGGGCTCTGAAACCAAATTTGGTGTGAAAGGTTTGGGTGTATGGGATGGGGTTGATTTGTTGTTGGTGATAGGGGAGCAGCGCATTTTGGGCGATGAGTGAAGATTCTGCGTTTGGCTGGGCGATATATTCAGGGGTAAAGGGAAGCTTGAGGTTTTGGAAAAGTACTTGGTTTAGGCCATGGATGATGTGCTGCATGGTTTGGGGCTGTTCATCGAACACGGCAAAAAAACGGTAATCGTAGTATTCAAAAAAGGGCGATTTGCCATAGGCCGTTTGCCAAGCTTGTTTGTGGTCTTTGATCCAGTTTTGGTTGTAATTGATGCGCACTTGGGGCAGGGGCCGGTTGCGGTCTTCGTGATGTACGGGGATGGTGAGCGGTTGGATGTTGTTGGGTGCTGCTATTTGATATCTATTGGCTCCGTTTTGTTTGATGAAGGGGGCGTTGAGCAGAATGGGGAATTGTTGCTGTTGGCAGCCTAAGACAAACCAATGAAGGGGTGGTAGTATGATATAGGGGAGTAGCATTTAGGGGTAGAAGGGGGTAACGGGCAAGGTATCGGGGCACTCGGTGAGGAGTTCTTGGAGGGTTTTATTTAGAGAGGGGTGTTTGAAATGCGGGAGGACATCGGCCAGTGGCTGAAGCACAAATCGGCGTTGGTGCAGGAAGGGGTGGGGGATTTGAAGGTTATCGTGCTGTATTTTAATATTGTTATATAGCAATATATCTATATCAATAAGTCGCGGTCCCCATTTGATTTCTCTTCGTCGTCCCATAGATTTTTCAATTTGCAGGCATTTTTGCAGGGTTTGTAGGGGGGTGAAGGGGGTGATCACCACGATGACTTGGTTGAGGAAGTGAGGTTGATCGGTATTTCCCCAAGCGGCGGTTTGGTATAGGGGAGAACATTGGATGATTTGGCCAATGTTTTTTGTGATGAGTTGTTGTGCCCAAGCGATGTGATACAAGCGGTTGCCCATGTTTCCACCCAAACCCAGGGCCACCCGATTTTCGATGTTCATATAGTTTGCGAAGATAAACAGAGTGTGCGGATGATGGGGATATCCTATTTTTGTGCTTTATGAAACAGTATTTCAGTTTGATGGGATTGTTGATTAGCGTTTTGTTTGCTCAGGCGCAGGATGTGATTCGTGGTTTCAACGTGGAGGAAACGCCTCAGTGGAAAGTAACCAGTTATGCCAACGATCCGTTGAATGTGAGGTATTATACGTTCGCCAATGGGCTTACATTGATTACATCGAACCAAAAGAAATCGCCCCGTGTGTATACGATGGTGGCGGTGAAAACGGGATCGAAGAACGACCCTGCAACGAATACTGGGTTGGCGCATTACTTAGAGCACATGTTGTTCAAGGGCACAGATCGTTACGGAAGTTTGGACTGGAAAAAAGAGGAGCCTTTGTTGAAGCAAATTGATGCGTTGTATGAAAAATACAATCACACCAAGGATGCTGGGGAGCGTAAGAGTTTGTATCGCGCGATTGACAGTGTAAGTCAGCTGGCGGCCAAATTTTCCATTGCCAATGAGTACGACAAAATGTGTCAGGCCTTGGGCGCACAGGGCACCAATGCTTTTACGAGTACAGATGAAACGGTGTATATCAATGATATCCCATCGAACATGTTGAGTAAGTGGTTGACTTTGGAGGCGGAGCGATTCAGAAATCCGGTGTTGAGGTTGTTTCATACGGAGTTGGAGGCGGTGTATGAGGAGAAGAACATATCATTGGATCGCGAAGGCGAGAAGGTGTATGAGTTGATGATGGCTGATTTGTTCAGGAAGCACAATTACGGTTTGCAGACCACCATTGGAACGGTTGAGCATTTGAAGAATCCGAGTTTGGAGGCCATTCGCAATTATTACAATGAGTATTATGTGCCGAACAATATGGCTATTATTATGAGTGGTGATTTTGATCCGGATGCTGTGGCGGCGGAGGTGGCCAATAAATTTGCTTATATGGTGAGTAAGGATGTGATGAGTTATGCTTTTGAATTGGAAACACCCAAAAATCAAGAGCGGATTTATGAGGTATTTGGTCCAGATGCGGAAAGTGTGAACATTGGTTTTAGGATTCCAAATGCGGGATCGGAGGAATCGCGCGCGGCCAAATTGATTGATTTGTTGTTGAACAATTCAAAGGCTGGGTTGATTGATGTGAATTTGGTATTGAAGCAAAAGGTTTTGGGCGCGCACAGCGGTGTGGAACAGATGGCGGATTATGGGATCTTCTACTTGGAGGGTACGCCGAAGGTGGGACAAACTTTGGAAGAGGTGAAGCAGTTGTTGTTAGATGAATTGGAAAAAATCAGAAAAGGAGATTTCGATGCCAATTTGCTGCAGGCCATCGTTTTAAATAAGGAGATTGAAAAAATTCGCGCATTTGACGACAATAGCAGTCGTTGCTTTTTGCTGAAAGACGCTTTCATTCAGAGTATGGATTATCGCGATAAATTCAATGAATTGGCGATGATGAAAATGATGAACAAGGAATATTTGGTGGATTTTGCGAATGAATATTTGAATGTGGATCGGGCGGTGGTTTACAAGCGAAAGGGAGAGAAGCCTGATGCGGAGAAAATTGAGAAGCCGGAGATTCATCCAGTGGAATTGAATCGCGACAAGCAGAGTGAATTTGTGAAGCAGTGGTTGGCGGTGCCTGCGGAATCGATGAAGCCGGTGGTGGTAGACTTGAAAACAGTGATTGAAAAGGAGTATGTAGGTCCGGCCGTTTTGAGGTACGTAAAAAACAAGGAAAACAGATTGTTTGATTTGGCGTACAAGTATGAATACGGAAAGTGGCATAACAAATCGTTGGACTTGGTGGCTTCGTATTTGAGGTTGGTGGGAACTGATGGATACAGTGCCGAAGACGTGAGTAAGGCGTTTTATCGTTGGGGTTGTAGTTTTGGGACGGGTGCATCGGACAAGTCTTTTGTGATTGGTGTAAACGGTCCGGAGGAATATTTCGATTCAGCGGTTTGGTTGTTGGAGAAGTTGATCAATTCGCCCAAGGTGGATGAGGCGGTGTTTGCGGGTTTGGTTGATGATATTTTAAAGGGTCGGGAGGACATTAAGACCAATGCGGGGGCCATTCGCAGTGCGTTGTCGGCTTATGCCACATACGGACCGAAGAATCCATATACGAATGTATTGAGCAATGAAGAATTGAAAAAAATGAAGGCCGAGGATTTGGTGAAGTTGATTGTGGGCATGAAAAACATCAAGCATACCATGGATTATTATGGTGCCCGGGACAGGGCGATGTTGGCGAGTACATTGTTAAAGCTACACCGCATGCCAAAAGACCAGACCAAGCACGAATTGGCGTTTGATTTGGAAAAGTCTAAGCCCGTGAATCAGTTGTTTGTGGAGCAAACGCAAACCAAGCCCGTGGTATATTTTGCACATTACAAACAGGTACAGGCGAGCATCAATTGGTTTTATAAGGGTTCTGTTTTGAGCGAATCAGAAGCACCGATGGTGAATGCGTTTAACCAATATTTTGGTGGTGATATGAGTAGTGTGGTATTTCAAAACATTCGCGAGGCCAAGGCGTTGGCTTATAGCACATATGCAGTGTATCGCACAGGAAATGCCAAGGGAAAGAGCAATATGATGGTGGGTTATGTGGGTACTCAGGCCGATAAATTTCATGATGCGGTGGCGGCGATGAATGAATTGCTCACGGCATTGCCAAAAAATGCTGAGGTTTTTGATTTGGCGAAGAAAAGTTTGATGAATCAAATCGAAACGAATCGAATGGATCCAAGCAGTTACATCAATGTTTTCGATTACAGGGAGGAAATGGGATTTTCGCAGGTGGTGCCAAACCTCGAGCAATATGCGGTGTTGTCGAAACTAACGATGGACGATGTGGCCGCTTTTCATAAAGAGAGGGTGAGTGGGAAGCCTTACACAATGGCGGTTGTAGCTGATCGCAAGTTGATTACGAAGGACGATTTGGGCCGATACGGCAAGGTTGTAGAGCTGGGAATTGACGAAATTTTCGGATTTTAAAGGGCCGAAAGTTCTTGATTTTTGAGTTTGAATTGGCTGAAAAGTTCTTTCAGCGAATGAGGTGTGAAGTGTGCTTTTAGGGCATCAAGGTGTCTTTGATGGTGCAAGTCTGTGCATGCAAAATCGTACATGCCATTTTTGAGCAGGTGATTGGCAACCTTCTGAACTTCTTTGCCGTAATAGGGCGTGAGAGATAGTAGGTTGAGTTGAAGTTCAAAACCCAGATCTTTCAGGTGCTCATAGAATCCCATTTGTTTGTGATAGTACATATATCTTTCGGGGTGAGCGAGAACGGGTTCGTATCCAGCAATTTGGAGTTCGAAACTAAAGTTCTCTACCTTGCTTGGCTTTTGGATGTAGCTAAATTCAACCAAAATCCGGTTTCCGTGTAGTTTAAGCAGAGGCTGTTTGGACGAAAGTGCCTGTTGAAAGGTATCGTCGAGCATATATTCTGCGGCAAATCTAAAATCCAATTCCACCCCCAATTTTTTGGACTCCTCTTTTAGGACATCGGCGGCCTGCGAAATGGTTGTAGGGTTGTTGGGATGGGTGTCTGCAATGATATGTGGGGTACAAATGATTTCATCAAAACCCAATTCTGCCATACCTTTAAAAAGAGCCAAGGAGGTATCTACATCGGGAGAGCCATCGTCGATACCGGGTAATAAGTGGTTGTGAAAATCAATCATATTTACAAATTTAGCATTTCTTCAAGGTGGATGAATAAATAGTTAATAATTGGCTCAAAGGGTTTGTTATTTGCGATTTTTGTCGAAAATATTTGTTGTGTTGTAATTTTCGCCATAATTTCACTTCTAAATTTGTTGAATGTAAAATGGTTCAACTAAATAATTAAAATTATGAAACAAAAAACTTGGATTGGAATAGGCGCTTTTGTGGGTTTGGCGGCATTGGCTATCAGCTCTTGTGAAAGTGGAAATATCGGTGGCGGGAACAAATTGACCACGCCCAAATTGCCGAGCAAAGCATTTGATTACGAAACAGTAGAGACTGCATTGATGGGGTCTTTGAATGTGAAGCATTTGTTGTTTGGGAAGGTGGCGAATACTGGGTTTTTCCCGAATCAGCAAGGCGAAGTGGATGCAGACATGAAAGACGCTGCAAGCAGTTTCAGCAGTGCAGGTGCGCAGTTGGGTCGTGTTTTGTTTTACGACAAGCGCATGAGTTTGAATAATACGGTTTCATGTGGTAGTTGCCATCACCAGGCCTTGGCGTTCAGCGATCGCATGATGGTGAGTACGGGTTTTGGTGGTAAAACCACGAAGCGTAACAGCATGAGTATGAACAATCCTGTTACGTTTAATAATTTGTTTTGGGATTCACGAGCAAAGTCTACTATGGACTTGAGTTTGCGTCCGGTTTTTGATCACATTGAGATGGGAATGGAATCTGATGAAATGTTGGAAAAGAAATTGGCGTTGGAATCCTATTACGGTCCTTTGTTCAAAGAAGCTTTTGGTACTGAAGAGATAACTCGTAAACGAATAGCCATGGCGATTACGCATTTTTTAAGTTCCATGATTTCCATGAATTCCAAACATGACAATGTGATGGCCGGTAAGGCTCAATTTACCACTTTGGAAAAGATGGGAAGAGAAATATTCTTCTCCAACAGGGCCAATTGCTCAAAGTGTCATGCCGGCGACAACTTCAGCGCGCCAGATGATCCAGGTGGGTCTTATGGAGCACCTACAGTTGCCGGGACTGCCAACGTTGGTTTGGATAAAAATTATGCGGATAATGGCAAAGGCAATGGAAAATTTAGAATTCCAAGTTTGCGCAACGTTGAATTAACGGGTCCATATATGCACGATGGTAGGTTCGCAACTTTGGAAGCTGTGGTGGATCATTACAGCAAGGGGATTCAAGCGCACCCGCATTTGGATGCCAATTTAAAGATGTTAAACGGCCAGCCCATGCGCATGAATTTCTCAAGTGAGGAAAAGGATGCTTTGGTGGCGTTTTTGCGTACTTTAACCGACTATACTTTTGTGACAGATCAGAAGTATTCTGATCCTTTTGCTAATTGATATAGGGCAAGTGCGTTGATAGGAATTGGGTAACTTCGCATTTCATATGCCCGAAGAATCAAATCACGCCATTACCATTTTTATACCTTCAGGGGCTGGTGCGCCCGGATTTGCCGGGATACTTAGGTGTTTGCAAGAGGAACCTCGTTGGAGGGTCTTGGTGGGTGATACCAATGCGGATGCTTATGGAAAAGCATTGGCCGACGGTTTTTTTCTGATGCCTTCGAGTGGAGATGATGCTGCTTATTTGGCAGCGATTCGGAGGGTGTGTATGGAGGAGTCTGTGGATGTCATTTTACCCATCACAACGCGGGAGTTGGGTGTGCTTTCGAGGCACAAGGATGCTTTGGCTGGGGAGGGTATTCGTGTGATAGTGAGTGGTTCAACATCTATTGACATCGCCAATGACAAGGGGAAGTCGGCTGATTTTGCACAAAAACTTGGTTTGCCCGTACCGGAATTCAAGGTCGCGCGGGATTTGGAAGAATTTCAAACTGGTGTAAGCGAAATGCAGGTGGCGGGTGGCAGTTTGTGTTTTAAGCCTGTTTTGGGTAATGGCAGCAGGGGTTTTGGTATCATTGTAAATGAGATAGTCCCAGGAGAATTTTTACAAGCCAAGGCGGGTGTTTTGCCAATGACATTGGAGGAATGGAGCAAAAGATTGGGTGTAGAAGGTTTGTTTGATGTGCCATTGATGATTTGTGATTTTTTACCTGGCATTGAGTATTCTGTAGATATGTTGTGTTCTGGGGGTAAAACTTTGTTTTGTATTCCTCGTACACGTGATAAGATGATAGGTGGTATTAGTGTTGCGGGGCGGTTAGACCGAAATTTTGGATTGATAGCATTTTGCATTCAATTGGCGCAAGCATTGGAACTGGATGGTCCCATAGGTATGCAATGGCGAGAGGATGCGGAGGGCACGCCTAGGTTATTGGAAATCAATCCGCGTTTGCAAGGCACAACCTCAGCATTGGCGTTGGCGGGAATTAATTTGCCTGTTCAAGCCGTGAGATTGGCCATGGGTGAAGCGCTGAGTTCGGTATCTGCTGATGTGGCATGGGGCAAAAGGTTTGTAAGATTTTGGGATGAAAGGGTTACCGAGTAAAAATTCCTTTTGGGTAGTTTTGTGAATCTCAGTATCTTCGCAACATCATGAATACTCAAAAGCGTAACACCAAAGGCTACTGGGCACTTACCATTGTTAGTGGCTTGGCACTTACTTACTGCACCATTTTTCAACCTGAAGCTTTTTGGCTTGGCTTGCCTACCTTTTTTGGTGGTATCGCCATGGCAATGGATTGGGTTTAATTGGTAGATTCATTTTTTCTTTTCAAATGGGAGCGGAAATGCTTCCTTAATACATTTATTTGCAAACGATGGCAAATCAAAACTGGTTCGATTTCGAAAAAGACATTGTTGAGTTGATGGATCAACTCGATAAAGCCAAGGAAACCCATGAAAAGGGCAAATTGGACATGACCGATATGTTTTCTACTTTGGAAAGCAAAATTGAAGAGGCGAAAAAAACTGTTTACGAAAATTTAACGGGGTGGCAGAAGGTGCAAATTAGTAGGCATCCTGAGCGTCCTTACACGTTGGATTATATTGAAAATATTGCAACGGATTTCATAGAATTGCACGGTGACCGTCATGTGAAGGATGATAAAGCCATTGTTGGGGGATTTGCAAACATAGATGGTAAGCCGTTTATGATCATTGGGCAACAGAAGGGTAGAAATACCAAGCAACGTCAGATGAGAAATTTCGGAATGCCAAATCCGGAAGGGTATAGAAAGGCCTTGCGATTGATGAAGATGGCAGAAAAGTTCAATGTGCCCATTTTAACATTGATCGATACACCGGGTGCTTCGCCAGGCTTGGAAGCAGAGGAACGCGGACAGGGCGAGGCGATTGCACGTAATTTGTTGGAAATGAGTGTATTAAAGGTTCCCGTAATCTGTATCGTGATAGGAGAAGGTGCCAGTGGAGGTGCTTTGGGCATCGGTGTTGGTGACAGGGTGTTGATGATGG
>JACCDO010864846.1_pt1 | contig 36566 bp, 24 predicted proteins | sample 7446101 | NCBI WGS metagenome assembly JACCDO01 (sample SAMN15323440, study PRJNA562643) | freshwater metagenome | isolation source: river surface water | place: USA:Blue River Watershed | collected 2017-08-16 | reverse complement strand
GGCTCGATTGCAGTGGGTCGCGATGCAACTGGTCAGCAACGACGTGCTGGCGGGTGGGGGTATTTGTTTGGTGATGAAGGGAGTGGGCATGACCTGGCCATTATGGCGCTCCGTGCGGCAGCACATGCTGCGGATGGTCGTGGTGCAAGTACGCGGTTGCTCCCTGCACTACTGCAACACTGGCAGCTCAGCGTCCCCGAGGATTTTATTACGCATTTGTACGGACTCGCTGATCCGCGTGTGCTATTAGGTGATGTTGGTCCGTTGGTCATTCAGGTGGCTGAAGCAGGCGATCCAGTAGCGACCCATATCGTTACGCAGGCGGGTGATGCACTTGCACAGGCGGTGGTCGCTGTGCATCGTCATCTCGAACTCCCAAATCCTACTCCCGTCGCACTTGCTGGGAGCATGATTGTACATGGTGAACCATTGCAACGGGCATTACAGCACGCGTTGATGCGACATCAGCTTGCGGTCACACTGCATGTGGTGCATGACCCAGCCGAAGGCGCCATGCGCATTGCGCACCAGATGGCATGCAACAGCGCTGAGTTCCGTGGAGAGTGGAAGTAGTCACCGTATGGCGTAGTGCGATGCGCTCCTGTAGGTTATGCCCGCGCAAATGGAAAGAGGCGTGCAATTGCGGCGGCATCAAGCGGAGCCCCATATTCGCAGCCTTCGAAAGCCTCGGCATAGCGTACAGAATGACCACGTGCACCATAATATTTGGTCAGGAGCGCTCGATAGAGCTGCGCATCGCGTTGCATGCGTTCGTCGAGTCGATTGCGTAGCCATGCTCTGCGAGCTGTTGCATCGGCGGGTACGTCGTGCAAGTAGCCCCCATTCCACGGCAACCACTCATAGACTTGTGAGACATGACAGTCGAGCATGGCGATTTTGGCATCGATGGTGCTATCAATGTCGATGACCACATCCGGCATGAACGGGAGTGGTTTTTGGAACGTGTCACTTACATATGCAATAACCGGGTTTGTCATCAAATTGGCCACGCCGGCACGTACGTTGGGTACAGTGACCATGTATGCTGCATCTTGAATGAGCTGCGCCGTATAACGATGGTCGGGGTGATAATCGTTGGGGCGTGGTGACAAAATCAAGTCTGGTTTGTATGCGCGTATCAAGTCAATGAGCTGGTAACGCATCTCGAGTGTAGGCAAAATGGCACCGTCATGATTGTCCAAGATGACATAATCGATGCCAATTACTGCAGCTGCGGCCAGTGATTCTTGGTGACGGCGTTGTGCAAGCCGACCACCTCCCATTTCGTGGTGTCCCGCATCGCCATTGCTCACCGATACAAAACACACACTATCACCACGTTGTGCCCACAAGGCAGCTGTGCCTGCTGCCGTGAATTCACAATCGTCAGGATGTGCGCCGATGATGAGAATCCGAAGTTTGTTTGACATAACTATTCCTGTTTCTATGAGTATCTGATGATGCTATTGTATAATAGAAATGCTATGCAAACGACATTACCATCATCGTATCGAATCACATTTGTAGCCTGGCTTGTTGTCGTTATTGTAGCGGCACTCGGCACCCTGTGGGTGGTACAGGCACGTGCATCAGTGGTGGTGACTCAGCGTGCTACTGATACTTCGATTCATACCGTTCTTCCATTCATTGGTGCCATTGAATACGAAAACGACGATCCAGCGGGCCGTGCTTTCCGTTGGTTGCCAGATGCCGGTGAGTTGCGCATCGTTGATGGGTCACTGCGTGATGTGGTCGTACGTCTGCATGCGCATACGGGTCGCCCTGCGCATATTCCGACGCAACTCATGCTACAGGTTGCTGATGAGCCATTACTGGTGACGTCACTCGCACCAGGTTGGCGCACCTTGCATATCTTAGTGCCCTATCGGCAATGGCACGATGCATATGCCACCATGACATATCGTGTAACTGGTGATGTACCTACTGATCGCCGACTGCTCGGGTTGGCGGTTGACCGTGTGCAGATTGAGGCTACGCGGTTACCCGCACATGGTATGGCACAGTGGCTTTTTGCCATGTTTGTGCTCGGGGCATTCTTACCGGTGAGTCTGCGCTATCCCCGTGCATGGTGGATCGTTGCAGTTGCAGTCTGTGCTTGCTGGGTGGGGCAACTCACCCAGCCCGTGGCATGGACACTCAGTTTTCCACAATACTGGTCTGGAGTTGGTTGGTTGCTATGGGGGAGCGCACTTTGGGGTATCACCTCCTATCGACGTACGCTTTTGTCACCACCCGTATCGCTGGTGCTGGTACTTCTGGCACTCTGGTTGCTCCGCACGGAGTGGGTGTGGTTGGGTGCAACACTGTTGCTCGTGGTTTGGTACGGCTCACGCTTCGATGACCAACCAGCGGCACCGTGGTCGCAGGGTTGGGTTATTGGCGTGTTAGCAATTGCCGTAGTGGTGGGCGGGCTACTGCGCTTGCTTTGGCTCAATGAATTGCCCCAAGGTATGTTTCGCGATGAAGCACGGCATGGCGGGTTGGCACAACTCATCATTGCACGCCAGTACATGGTCTATAGCCCATTTGCCAATCTACCAGCTGGGTATTTCTATCTTGCTGCATTGCCTATTTCCTGGTTTGGCCCATCGGCATTCGCCATTCGCATCAGTGCAGCCCTCATCGGAGTCGTGACAATTCCCGTTGCGTATTGGGCATTGCACCTGTGGTGGGGTCAGCGCACCGCTTTGCTGACGAGTGTAGTGTTGAGTACGTTGTTGTGGCATGTCGGCATGAGCCGGATCGGTTTCCCTGCGTCAGCAGGGCCACTCCTCACGCTTTTGGCGATCGGCATGTTGTGGCGTGCGCTTGCGTTGCCGCATAGCCGCTGGGCACTCATGTACGCCATTGGTGCTGGTGTCGCAACCGGTGCCATGATGCACGGATACCACTCATCGCGTTTGATGCCGCTGGTTGTGCTCGGCATGATTGTCGCGGCCTGGTATCAACATCAGTGGCGTTGGCGTTCACGCGCGCTCATGATTGCGCTATGGGGGCTGGTGGCGTTGCTGGTTGCTGCCCCCATGCTGTGGTATGCCATCAGTGAGCCATACAATTATATGAAACGCATTGATTCGACTTCGTTGAGTGCACTTGCGCTCCGCGAAGGTGTCCCGTTTGGTGTGGCCATTGTGCGCAATCTTGTGGCCTATCTCGGAGCGTTGTTTGTTGCAGGCGATGACAACGCTCGCCATTTTTACATGGGTATGCCCCAACTCACCATTGTCGAGGGAAGCGCATTTGTGGTGGCACTCGCCATGTTTTACTGGCGGCGTACCGTGTCGCTCTATTGGTTGGCATGGTATGGTGGCATCGCCACGTTGCCAGGACTGTTGAGTGTTGATGCACCACACGCCTTGCGCACCGTAGAGTCAATTGTCCCGATTGCAATTGTTGTTGCATACGGTTTAGGGCAACTACTGGCGTTTGTGCGCCCACGCTGGCAGCCCGCACTCGTTGTTGGTGTGTTGGTATGTACCATGTTTTGGAGTGGGATGACATATCGACAGTGGCAGTACGATAATCGCGCATACGCAGAATTTGATGGGCAGATTACCAGAGCGATTACGTATGTGCAACAATACTACGAGGCGGCACAAATCCATGATGCGCAGTGGTTTGTGCCACAGGAATGGCGTGATGGTGATGTGGGAGTATACTTGTTGCGTGGCAGGTTAGTTGGGGTGGTATCAGCCGATGCCCGGACGCCGTCAACTGCGTCAACACAACTCATGTTGCTACCCGCAGATGCACCTATGCCACAGGGTGCAGAACCGCTGATCCTACCGAAGACGCTGGCGGGACGTGATGACATTATGCTTTGGTGTGTCGGAAAATGTGATAGTGTGGACTGGTTACACTGATTTTTTGCAAAACTCTAATGGTAGCACTCTTGACGATATGCTACAGAACTACTAGGCTTAGTGGTAGAGCGCAACAGCGAATCCGTATAATTCGCTGCGCGGAGGATTTTAGGATATGTCACAACGCAACTACTACGAAATTTTAGGTGTGCCGAAAGATGCCAGCGAAGACGAAATTCGCAAGGCATATCGTGCACTTGCACGTAAATATCATCCGGATGTGAATCCCAACAATCCACAGGCAGAGGCGCGTTTCAAAGAAATCAACGAAGCGCATACCGTGCTATCTGATAAAACAAAACGCGCACAGTATGATCGGGTTGGAACGACAGGGGCACAGGCAGCTGGCGTCTATGGTGGTGGCAGCCCGTTTGGTGGGCAAACAATGCCTGGCGGGATGGGCGGAGTTGATTTCTCTGATTTCTTTGAATCCATGTTTGGCGGCATGGATGGGCGCCAACGTCAGGCTGCCGGTCAGGATGTTGAGCAGCGTGTAGAAATCACGCTTGAAGAAGCATTTAATGGCACGGAGCGGCGATTTCAGTTTCATTCTGCCAATGGTCAGCCCAAAAATGTGACAGTCAAGATTCCTCCTGGCATTGAACATGGTGGTAAAATTCGTATCCCCAATGAGGGTGCTCCAGGCTTGGGTGGTGGTCGGCGTGGTGACTTGATTGTGGTGGTAAATATGGCGCCACATGTGCGTTTTGAGCGCCGTAATCATGATTTACATGCCAAAGTGCCAGTTGATTTGTATGACATGATTCTCGGTGGCGAAATCAAAATACCGGTCATGGGAGGGAAGTCGTTGACACTCAAGGTCCCACCATTGTCACAAAATGGCACGATACATCGCATTACCAACCAAGGCATGCCGATTAAAGCAAATCCCACACAGCGTGGTGATTTGTATTTGCAACTCGATGTTGTATTGCCGACTCAATTGAGTGATGCTGATCGCGAGCTTTTCAAGCAATTACAAAGCAAGTAATCGATCATTCCTTACTAACCAACGACCGCTGAGATGTTGTCATCTCAGCGGTCGTTTTATTGGTATGATGGAGCAGACAGTACGACGAATAGGGAATGCCATGCGCATGCAACCACAAGAATTGACGCCTGCGTCGCGCGAAACTGCGTTGCGACTTTCCATCTATGAAGGCGCCATGGCGAGCGTTTTTGTGAGTATCACTGCCAATGGTTTAGTCACAGGGTTAGCGCTCTACCTCGGGGCGAGCCCGTTGGTGCTGGGTGTGATTGGTACCTTTCCGTTTGTCACACAATTATTCCAACTCCTAGGTGCATATCTCGAAGAGCGCTATGCAAACCGGCGCTTGCTCGCTGTCATCAGCGAGGCTGCTAGCCGATTGATGTGGGCTCCAATCGCTGTATTACCCTTTTTGCCCTATTCGCCAACCATTGTCATATTCCTCTTTGTGTTCCTGCAATTTTTATCTGCGGCATGTAATGGCATTAATGTCAACTGTTGGAGTAGCTGGATGACGGATCTTGTTCCAGCTGAGCGCCGTGGGCGTTACTTTGGTATTCGTAATACTGTTGCGAGCGTGGCAACCATGCTAGCAGGGTTAGCATCTGGCTATACTCTCGACTACTACAAAACGAACGTTTCAGAAGCATATGCGTATGCTGTCACACTGGCAATTGGTGTGGTGACTGCCATGATCGGTGTGGTGATGGTGTGTTTCCAGGCAGAGCCACCATTGCGTCGTCGCGGTAGCCTCGACATTCGTACCATGTTTGCTGATCCACTCAAAGATGGCGCATATCGCAAACTTATCATTTCCGCGGCAACCTGGGCTTTTGTGGTGGGGGTCGCCAGTCCGTTTTTTACTGCATACGGTATTGAAACACTCAAAATGACCTTTGCAGAGCTAGCATTTATTGGGATTATCTCGAGTGTGGCGTCGATCGTAGTCTATCCCATTGTAGGGCGTTTACAAGATCGCTTTGGTGACAAGATTGTGGTCGTGTGTAGTGCGTTTTGTGTTGTGCCGTTGCCATTGGGGTGGATTTTTTCTGCACCGGGATGGTTGTGGCCGCTTTTTTGTACGTCGTTGTTTGCAGGGATGTTTTGGCCAGGGATAAATCAAGGATTTGCAAATATTTCAATGGCACGGGCACCCGAAGCTGGCAAGGGTGCCTATCTGGCTGCGTATGGCGCAGTTTCTGGCATTGGCGTGGTGCTTTCTGGGATTATTGGTGGGGTCATCGCGCAACTGATTGGTTCATCCTCATGGCAGGTGGCAGGAGTAACCATCAACCATTACGCGGTGTTGTTCGTGGTTTCGATGCTGTTGCGTTTTGTGGCGGCGATGTGGGTGTTGCGTCGTTTGTAGGAGTTGGTGGTGCCATACTCACAATCTGCCCAGCATGCATACGACAAATGTGTGTGGCGTAGCGTACGGCCGTGGCATCGTGTGTCGACATTACGATGGTTTTGCCGTGTTGGCACAGCGTACGAAAGAGCTCAAGCACAGTTGCACCACGATGTGAGTCGAGGTTCGCCGTCGGTTCATCAGCGATAATGAGTGGTGGGTCGGTGGCCAGCGCTCGTGCAATGGCGATGCGTTGTTGTTGGCCACCCGATAATTCGCTGGGACGATGATGGGCGTGCGGTTGCATGTCGAGTTGTGCGAGGGTGTGCATGATGCGCGTATGCCACTCGTCACGTGGGATATGGGCAATGCGCAACGCAAATTCGATGTTTTCATATGCAGAGGCAGTTGGAATCAACGCAAAGCGCTGGAAAATAAACCCAATCCGTTGCCGAATTGCCCCGCGTGCGTCATCAGAAATACCCGCAATAGCCACATCGTCAACAAATATTTCACCACTGTTTGGTCGATCAAGTGCGCTAATCATGTTGAGCAGAGTGGTTTTGCCGCTCCCACTCGGTCCCATCAGCGCAACCAATTGCCCATCAGCGATTTGCAGGTTGACATCCGCTAAAGCGGCCACCATGCGCTCATCAGTGCCAAATATGCGGGTCACTCCCACGACGTTAATGCGTGTCATGATGATTCTTTTCGTCTTGGTGTAATATGAATGACGCCGTCGACTACATTTACTGTGGCACGCTGACCGAGTTGTAGCCGTTGCCGAATCTCAATGGGTATCTGCAGACGACCAACCGCATCAATGACTACGGTTTCGACATCGTCTTGACCAATTTCGCTACTTGTACGTCCATCGCGTATGGCAATGGTGCGATCGGCACTATCAGCGACACGCGGGTCGTGCGTGACCATCACAATGGTGAGGTTGAAGCGTGTGCGCAACGATTGCAAGAGGGTCAAAATGCGTTCAGCATTCTGCCAATCCACTTCACCTGTTGGTTCATCGGCGAGCAGAATGGCAGGTTTGCACGCCAAAGCGGTGGCTAGTGCAATCCGTTGTTGTTGTCCGCCTGACATTTGCAGTGGGTCATGAGCCGCAAACGCGAGCATATCCACTGCTGCCAGCAATTCATCGGCGACCGCATCGGTATCTGCATAGACGTGTCCAGCCAAGAGTGCTGGCAACATGATGTTTTCTTTGGCTGTTAATCCAGGAATCAAGTTGCGTGTGGTTTGTTGCCACAAGAAGCCGATTTGTCGTTGGCGATATGCGGCACGCGCTGACTCGTTGGCGGCCACCAAGTCGAGGTCGTTGACGTGCAATGTGCCTGCGTCTGGTTTGTCGAGGGCTGCCAACAGATTAAGAAACGTTGATTTACCTGCACCCGATGGGCCAACGAGTGCGACGATTTCACCGTGGTTGACACTTAAATCTAGACCCTGGAGGGCAAATGTTTCAATGTCTTCGCTCCGAAAGATGCGCACCAGGCCACTAGCATGAATATAGGGCGGCATACTGATTCTCACAGGCGCAGTACCTGCCGTCCACACGACGGCAGGTACAAGCAGTGCACACTAGACGTCGAGATTCAAATCGGTGACTGCCCCAAGGCTGGCACTTGACACCAATTTTGCGAATTTGGCCAACACGCCGCGCCGATAGCGTGCGGGACGTGGTTGCCAGGTGGCGCGCCGTGCGGCCAGCTCAGTCTCGCTCACATTGAGCTGGATGAGGCGTTGATATGCGTCAATGGTAATTGAATCACCCTCGTGTATTAATCCAATGGCACCACCCACTGCTGCTTCTGGGGCGATATGCCCCACACACATGCCGTAGGTGCCACCCGAAAATCGGCCATCGGTGATTAATGCCACAGAGTCACCGAGTCCTGCACCAATAATTGCAGATGTCGGTGCCAGCATCTCGCGCATGCCGGGGCCACCTTTGGGACCTTCGTAGCGAATCACGATGACATCGCCGGGATTAATTCCACCTTTAAGAATGACATCGAGGCAGTCTTCTTCGGATTCAAAGACGCGTGCTGGTCCTGTAATGACGGGTTTTTTGACACCCGAAATCTTAGCGACGCAGCCCTCTTCGGCCAAGTTGCCACGCAAAATAGCCAAGTGTCCTTGTTCGTAGAGCGGGTTGTCCCATTGGCGGATGACGTCTTGCGTTGTGGCAGGTGCTGATGGCACGTGCTGCAGTGCTTCTGCCATCGTTTGCCCGGTAATCGTGAGTGCATCACCATGGATGAGTCCATGCTGAAGTAGGATTTTCATGACTTGGGGGGTGCCACCCACTTTGTGCAGGTCTGTTGCCACATAGCGCCCAGACGGTTTGAGGTCACAGATAACCGGGACACGGGCACGAATGCGTTCAAAGTCGTCAATGCTCAATGGTACATTGGCGGCATGTGCGATTGCGAGCAAGTGCAGTACGGCATTTGTTGAGCCACCCGTGGCCATGATGACAGCGATGGCATTTTCGAGTGCTTTACGTGTCAAAATTTGAGCCGGCACGATTTGTTTGCGAATCGCATTGATGACTGCGAGTCCCGATTGGTAGGCGCTTTCTGCTTTCTCAGCATCTTCTGCGGCCATAGTCGAGGACCCCATCAAGCTAAGACCCATGGCTTCGATGGCTGATGACATAGTGTTGGCGGTGTACATGCCACCACACGAACCCGGTCCTGGGCAGGCATTGCGCTCGACTTCGAGCAAACGGGCGGCGTCTATTTTGCCGGCACTATATTGACCGACTGCTTCGAATGCACTCACAATGGTCAAGTCTTCGCCATCAAGGTGCCCTGGTTTGATGGTGCCACCGTAGACAAATATTGACGGTACATGCAATAGACGAGCCATGGCAATCATCGCACCAGGCATGTTTTTGTCACAGCCGCCGATGACGACGACTCCATCCATGGATTGTCCGTTGGTAACGGTTTCAATGGAATCTGCGATAACTTCGCGTGACACGAGTGAATACTTCATCCCCTCTGTACCCATCGAGATTCCGTCTGCAATAGTAATTGTGCCGTAGATTTGCGGCATGCCACCAGCAGTGCGGATCGCTTCCGACACCCGTTGACCAAGCACATCGAGGTTATCATTGCAGGGTGTCAAATTGCTGTACATATTTGCAATACCAACAATTGGCTTGGTAAAGTCCGCATCTCCAAACCCAACTGCACGTAACATGGCACGATTAGGGGTGCGTTGTACCCCCTCAGTGATCATACGGCTGCGGCGATTATCACTCATGGTTGCTCCATTTCTCACAGTACACACGCGAACCTGCTGATATTGTAGCATGTTCTGCTGCATGATTCGCTTGCACGGTCATACATCCATATCATGGATTATCTGCGTAGCAATGCATAGGAACAAGCAACGGATGTGAGGCTCACTGATGACTCAATGGCAAGTTGGTGATGTTGCGCCCGATGCCGTTTTGCGCACACTCCAAGGCGACCAAATCGCCTTGTCAACGCTGTGGCACGGGCACGGGCTAATTTTAACGTTTCTGCGTCATTTTGGCTGACCGTTTTGCCGTAGTACACTCGCTAGGTTAGCGAGTTTTAGTGCCAAAATGCCGCAATACCCAGTGGCAGCAGTGGGGATGGGTGATCCAGTGGGTGCCCAAGCGATTTGTCAGCGGCATGCTCCGCAGATTCATTGTATTCTCGACGACGAACAACAGACGACGTATCAGCGCTACGGTGTGGGCAAGGCCACGCTTGCTGCGTTGTTTGCTCCAACTGCATTTCGTGAATCTATTTCAACCATCCGTGAATTTGGCATGGGTGATGCCAATGGTGGTGACGTAAAACAAATGCCAGCCACGTTTGTTATTGGGGCAGATGGACGCTTTCGGCTTGCATACTATAGCCGGAGCGTTGCAGACTACCCAGCAGAAACGCAGCTCGTAGCCGCGTTGCAGTAATCGCAATGAATAAGTGGTGGGTGGTTGTTATTACCTGTGGTGTATGTGTGATTGCGGTGCTCTTGTGGCGCATGACTGGGCGATTTAGCTCCTTTCACGAGGCGATTGCGGCAGATATGACATCACGAGGTATCGCAGTACGTCACGTGGAAGTACTCCACACCTGGCCGGATACCGTCAATTCCATTACCTATGGGGCCAATCTGCGCGTAGTACTGACAAGTGGTGCTATATATTGGGGACGTCTCGATTGTCTTGGTTGGCAGAAACAGTGCAAATATCGCATTACTGCGCTCCAACAAACGTGGATACCACTCGCAGATTTGGTGGTGCCTTCAGTATGGTGGGAATGGTGGCAGGTCATATCGACTCGGTTACGACTCTAGGTAACGTAGTAGAATTTTTGGGTAAGCTATTAAAATCATTGTATGAAGTTTTGCATACAAATCACCACACAAATTGTGTGATGATTTGTATGCCTGCATTTGACAAAAACACACACAAGTCATAGAATCATCATGAAACCGTCACATGGCGCCTGAGCGCGCTCATTCTTTCCGCAAGGTGAGTTGATGGTTTTTGGCGAGGTTCTACAAATTTCGCGCACATGAGTACACCGCATTGGAGCGGTCCTCATGTCAAGGAGGAAGTCTCGTGAGTTCAAAGCTGAATCGTCGCAATTTCTTGCGACTGTCGGCGATGGGTGCTGCGAGTGCTGCAATTGTCGCCTGTGGCGGCAACACCGGTACTGCAGACAACGCTGCCGAACCAACCAAGGCTGCTGAAGAGGCCAAAATTCAGCCCACTACCCCCCCAGCTGCTACCGCTGTCCCAGTGGTGACGACGACATTTAAGCAGTCGCCATCATTGGATCAGGCTGTGGCAGACGGCAAGCTCCCCAACGTGGACGAGCGCTTGCCAAAGAACCCCTACACCCCACCACATGTGTGGTTGACCGCTGGTAAGTACGGCGGTAAGCTGCGCAAGGCCTATGCCAACACCTGGGGTATTGCGGGCTTTCAACACGAATCAATGTACGGTCATTCAATTCTGCGCTACTTGAAAGATGGTTTGGCAATTGGACCTGGCTTGGCGGAGAGCTGGGAAGCAAGTGCTGACGCTTCAAAGTGGACGTTCAAGTTCCGCGAGGGCTTGAAGTGGTCAGACGGCCAGCCCTGGACCGTCGGCGACATCATGTACTGGTGGGAGACGATGGTCGGCGGTAACGGCAAGGAAGCAACCTTCCCCAACGGTCTCAAGCCCATCGACGGTCCACCGGACGAGGCTCGCTCAGGTAAGGGGACCTTGGTAACCATCAACAAAGTTGATGACTACACCATGGAAATGGTCTTCGACGCCCCAGCCCCATTGACTGCTGACCGCATCGCCATGTGGGTCAACTTGGGTATCGGACCACGCTGGATGTTGCCCGCTCACTACTGTGAGCAGTTTAACCCAGTGCTCAAGCCAGATGCCAACAAGGACTGGGAGTTGCACCAGACCAAGAGCAACTTCAACAACCCCGACTTGCCCCGCATGTCAGGTTGGTACCAGACCGTGTTCGAGGACGGCAAGCGCACCGTGTGGGAGCGCAACCCGTACTACTGGTGTGTTGACAGCGAAGGTCAGCAGTTGCCCTACATCGACAGCATCGAAATTGCGTATGTTGCCGACAAGGAAACTGAAAAGTTGGCCTACCTCAACGGCCAGGTCGACCATGCACACTTCCACACCCAAACCTTGGCCGACATCAAGGACTTCAAGGACGGTGCTGAAAAGAGCAAGCTGAACGCACTCTTCTGGGACTCGGGTTCGGGTACCGGTACGATGTACTTCTTCAGCTACGACTATCAGGATCCCGCCTACCGCGCTGTCTTCCGTGATGCCAAGTTCCGTCAGGCCTTGTCACACGCCTACGACCGCGCTGACGTCCAGAAGGCTGTCTACTTCGGTCTCGGCGAATTGTCAAACGGTACAATGAGCCCCAAGGCCGTCGAATACAACTTCAGCGATGAGGCCAAAACTCGTTATGCAGAGTGGCGCGACAGCTACAAGGATTTCGATCCTGCCAAAGCTGAGACCATTCTCGACGAAGCCGGCTACAAGAAGGGTGCTGACGGCAAGCGCACCATGAAGGATGGCTCGCCGCTCAAGATCCAAGTCACTTACCCATCGAGCGAAAGCCCGAATGGTGAGCACGTGCAGAAGAACGAGCGCTTGGTCAAGAACTGGCAAGCAATCGGTATCGATGCTGAGCTGACGCCGTTGCCATCAGAAGGCTACGACGAGAAGTGGCGTGCCGGCGAAATCATGATGAAGACGGCTTGGGAAGTCGGTGACGGCCCCAACCACCTCGTCTACCCGCAGTGGGTTGTGCCGATCGAAGGTGACCGCTGGTCGCCATTGCACGGTGTCGGTTATGGTACCCGTGGTACCGCTTCAGAGACCGAAGAGCTCGACAAAGATCCATTTGCCCGCGAGCCACGCCGCATCATGCCGTCCGACAAGGACTTCGATGCTGGTATTGGCAAGCTCTATGAGATCTACGACCAGACCAAGGTCGAGCCCGATGTCATGAAGCGCCATGCCATGGTGTGGGACATGATGAAGCTGCACGTGGAAAATGGTCCGTACTTCAGCGGTACCATCACCAACCAGCCCCGCATCATCTTGGCTCATACTGAGCTCAAGAACGTCCCAACCCGTGACGACTTGGCCAAGGAAGGTCTCGGCGGTTTTGTGAACCCCTGGATTATTCCTTCACCAGCCGTGTACGATCCTGAGACGTGGTTCTGGGACAATCCAGAGGCTCACGTCTAGTCTGTTCGTATGTCGTCGTTTACACATGGGCGGTCATTGACCGCCCATGTGTGCCAAACAATTTTCCCCATCTCCCTCCTAATTCCATACGGCATTGATGCCCTGAATCCATAGTGGGAGCAGCGCATGCTTAACTACATTATTCGGCGATTGGTCAATATGACAGTGCTAATCGTCATTGTTTCGTTTGTTGGATTTTTTATCATTCAGTTGCCTCCAGGTTCAATCCTCGATGTGCAACTCACAAAAATCCGCGAACGTGGTGGTGATATCTCGCGTGAACAAGTCGCAGCCCTGCGTGCGCGTTACGGCATTGATGATCCATTTTCTGTCCGCTATTTGAAGTGGGTAACCCGCTCACTCCAAGGTGACTTTGGTACCTCGTATGAAACCGACCAGTCTGTAGGCGAACGCATTTGGAATCGCCTCGGATTCTCAGTCGGTCTTTCTTCTTTCGCACTGCTCTTTACGTGGCTTGTTTCTATTCCAATTGGAGTATATTCTGCCACTCATCGATATACAGTGCCGGATTACATTATCACTGCAATCCAGTTCGTTGGTCTGGCGATTCCAGGGTTCTTGTTGGCTTTGGTGTTGCTCATCATTGCAACCAATTTGAATGCCATCGAAGTCGGCAAACTCTTTTCTGATGAGTATGTGGATGCACCTTGGAGTTTTGCGAAACTAATCGATTTGGCAAGCCATGTTTATATTGCGGTGATTGTATTGGCCGTTGGTGCAACTGCTGGGTTGACTCGTATTATGCGTGCTAATCTCCTCGATGTGCTCAACATGCAGTACATCCAAACAGCCCGCGCAAAGGGTCTCGATGAAGCTGTCGTTATTTGGAAACATGCCGTACGTAATGCAATTCAGCCGCTGGTCATGGCGCTTGGGAGTCTGCTCCCTGCACTCATCGTTGGTGAGACGCTGGTTGCAACCGTGTTGAGTATCCCCACCATCGGTCCGATGTACTTGACCGCCCTGCGCATCCAAGATATGTACTTGGCTGGGACGATTCTCGTCATCCTGTCCTTCTTGCTCTTGGTGGGCAATTTGATTGGTGACCTATTGCTAGCGTGGGTTGACCCACGTGTGCGGTACGAATAGCGAGGAGTGTGGTCATGTCTGCAGATGCAACAAACCTCCCCACTACCAAAGCCGCTGTCGAGGATGTCGGTCAAATACCACAATGGCAGTTGATGGTGCGCCGGTTCCGCCGCAGTCGCTTGTCGGTGATTGGGCTGTATGTTTTGATTGTGTTGTACGTAATCATGATTTTTTCTGATTTTTTAGCACCGTACGATCACAATAAGCTGGATTCAAACTATGCGTGGGCGCCACCCGCAAAGATTGCGATTGTGGATGGCCAACTGGTAACCTTTAAACTCAAACAAACGCTTGACGAAGTGCGTTTTGAGTGGTTTTATACTGCCGACGAAACCCAGCCGTTGCCGATTAAGTTTTTTGTCAAAGGCTACGAGTACCGCTTTCTGGGCTTTATCCCGTTGGATATCCACCTCTTTGGTGTCGAAGAAGGCTATCAAATCAATATCATTGGTGCCGACAAAGATGGCAAGGATGTCTTTTCGCGCTTGTTAAAGGGCAGTCAGATTTCCTTGACACTTGGATTTATCGGTGTGTTGATTTCGGTGGCCATCGGTTCGGTGATTGGTACAGCCTCTGGCTACTTTGGTGGTGCCATCGACAACCTGATTCAGCGCCTGATTGAGCTGTTGCGTTCATTTCCTGACGTGCCGCTCTTTTTGGCACTGGCGGCTGCACTCCCACCAGGGGTCAAGGTTGAAGTGCGCTTCTTTCTGATTACCCTGATTATTGCACTCATTCAATGGACTGGGTTGGCGCGAGAAGTCCGCGGTAAGGTGCTGTCGTATCGCAACAGTGATTACACAGCTGCGGCTGTAGCTGCTGGTGCGTCGCACTGGCACATCATTACTCGTCACTTGCTTCCCAATGCGATGAGCCACATCGTGGTAGTCGGCACGTTGGCCATTCCTGGTGCCATCGGCTCCGAAACTGCCTTAAGCTTCCTCGGGCTCGGTATTCTGCCACCGGCAGTATCATGGGGCGTCATGTTGCGTGATGCGCAAACCGTCGAAGCAATTACCTCGTATCCGTGGATGTTGTTGCCAGTTGGTGTGTTGATTGTGACAGTCTTTAGCTTCTACTTATTGGGTGACGGTATCCGTGATGCCGTAGACCCGTACGCCTAGGGAGGTATTCAATGACGAATAGTCACACAGCAACGAGTCATGACGATGTCGTTCGTGTAGAAGACCTCAAAGTCAGCTTCTATACTGACTTGGGCGTCGTACGAGCGCTCAATGGGGTGAGTTTTAATATTCCTCGTGGCAAGGTACTCGGGGTTGTTGGTGAATCCGGTTGTGGCAAAAGCATTACCGGTTTGTCGATTATGCAACTTGTGCATGCTGCAGGGCGTAACGAGGGCGGGCGTATCATGTTTCGTGAATTTGCTGACGGTGATGCGGTCAACATACTCGAATATGAGCGCAATAGTGCCGAAATGCGTGGTATCCGCGGCAACAACATCTCGATGATCTTCCAAGAGCCGATGTCGTCGCTGAATCCGTGTTATACGGTGGGCAACCAAATCGAAGAAGCGATCTTGCTCCACCAAACGCAAGATGCGACGGAAGCAAGCAAGCGTGCAATTGATATCTTGACCAAAGTTGGTATGCCGAATCCAGCACGTATTGCGCGCTCATACCCGCACGAACTCTCGGGTGGGATGCGCCAGCGTGCGATGATTGCCATGGCGCTGTCGTGTACGCCGACACTCCTCATCGCTGACGAGCCAACAACTGCACTTGACGTAACCACAGAGGCAAACATCCTTGAGCTTATGCGCAAAATGCAAGAGGATATTGGCACATCAATCATGTTTATCACGCACAACATGGGTGTGGTGGCACAAATCTGCGACGAAGTCGCAGTGATGTATCTTGGCAGAATCGTCGAGCGCGCGTCAGTTGATGACATTTTTTATGAGCCCAAACACCCATACACGATTTCGTTGTTGCAATCGATACCGCGTTTGGGGCGCTCACGAGGGCGCTTGGCATCAATCGAAGGCAGTGTTCCTGACCCGTATTCACGTGTGAGCGGCTGCCCGTTCCACCCACGCTGTCCAGTGGCCATTCAGGGTGTCTGTGATAGCGAAGTCCCCGAAGAAACTGTAGTCGACGCAGCCAAAGGGCATACCGTGCGCTGCCATCTGTACACGTGAGGCTTCCATGACGACCGATGATATGTTGCTCGAGGTCAAAGGCCTCAAAAAGCACTTCCCCATCCGCTCAGGCTTGCTCCGTCGTGTTACGGGCACCGTTAAAGCAGTTGATGGTATCAACTTTCACATTCGCCAAGGCGAAACGCTCGGCTTGGTCGGCGAATCGGGGTGTGGCAAAAGTACTGCTGGTCGTGCGGTGTTGCGTCTCCATGAGCCAACTGCCGGCGAGGTCATCTTCCATGATCCGGAGCTTGGGAGTGTCGATGTAACGAAGGCGGATCGTGAAAAAATGCTCCGCTTGCGCCCGAACATGCAGATCATCTTCCAAGACCCATTCACATCGCTTAATCCACGTCTGACCGTCGGCCAGATTGTGGGTGAGCCACTCGAAATCCAGAAGCGTGGTACCCCAGCACAAATCAAAGAGCGCGTGGCCGAACTCCTCCAGGAAGTCGGGTTGCGCCCCGAAAACATGTCGCGCTACCCACACGCCTTTTCTGGGGGGCAACGTCAACGTATCGGGATTGCGCGTGCGCTCGCACTCAACCCCAAGTTGATTATTTGCGACGAACCAGTCTCAGCACTCGACGTCTCAATTCAAGCGCAGGTGCTCAATTTGCTCCAGGAGCTCCAACAGCGATATGGACTGTCGTATCTCTTTATCGGTCATGATTTGAGTGTGATTGAGCACATCTCGGATCGAGTGGCAGTCATGTATGTCGGTTATATTGTTGAAATGGCACGCACCGACAAACTCTATTTCAGCCCCAAACATCCGTACACCGAAGCGCTGCTTGGTGCTATTCCTAAAGCTGACCCACGCATGCGCCATCGCCCCATCCCGTTGACGGGTGATGTGCCAAGTCCTGCCAACCCACCGAGTGGCTGTTATTTCCACCCACGGTGTCGTTACGCCAAGGATATCTGTACTGCCGAACGTCCACCACTCGTCGATATCGGCGACGAACACTACGTGGCATGTCACTTTGCAAAAGAATTGACCTTGACGGGAGTCAAACCGCTCAATGATATTCCGTTGCAAATGCCGTCTCGCAAAAACCCTGCCTGATTGGGCTAGTATGACACACCACCATCACGTGCATTTGGACGTGATGGTGGTGTGTCTGTGCAGTTGCCAATAACATAGATGTCAATTGCGTTCTTGTAGGTGTACCATGCAACTCGGATTTGTGATGCACAATGATGTGCAGGCATTCGAAGCTGAATGTCGTTTTGCTGCACGCCATGAATTCAGTGCCCTTGATATTCAGGTGTGGCACACGACTGCCCAACTCTCTGTTCCCACCGTTACTAAGATGCGCCAACTGCTTGATGCATATGGGTTGCGTTGTGCCGCGCTTTCGCTGTGGGGTGTCAATCATTTGGCTGCAGACAGTGAGATTCGCCGGCACGCACATCATGAACGCATGCAAATCACTACATATGCGGAAATACTTGGTGCGGCAGTGGTGGTGATGGGAGCCGGCGACGCATCCAAAGTCCTGGATGAGAATGTGATGACCTTTGCGCACGTGATGCGTCCGTGTATAGATGCGCTGGCAGCTCAGCAGATTCCACTTGCGCTCTATGGATTTTATGATGGCTTTCTTGATACACCGATGGCGTTTGAACGACTGTGGTCGGTTGTTGGTGATGTGGGGATTGCATTGGATGTCGCAAGTATAGTGCATGCCGGGCATGATTATCTTGATTTTGTGCGCCGCCACGGCAAACGGGTGCGCCATGTCTATGTGCGAGATACACTCATCCAGCATGGTGTACGTATTGCAGAGCCACCTGCGGGGATGGGTGATATTGCGTGGGGCAAAGTGTTGGGATTACTCTACGAGGCGGAATTTGCTGGAGTCCTTGCAATTGCACCACACGGGCAGTGGACACGACCAGGGATGCGCGAACGCATGCTTTTGCTTTCAAAATATGCGCTTGCTCCATACGTATTGCCATAGCGTGGATAAAGTGTGCTAGGATACACATGGAGAACAAAGCGTTGCTGGGTGAGTGGTGGGTTCCACCTGTTTGCGCGTATGCGTACTGCACCACGGCGTTGCCATGGGCTCGAATGCCATGAGGTAATCGTGTACATGTGCACACAATACGCTCCACATCTGCATTGTTGCTGTTTCTTTTTGTAGAGAGGTAATCCCATGAAAGTTGGTGTTTTGACTGCACCGGTGAGTCGACAGCCGCTTGACAAATTCATCCCGTTTGCTGCCTCAATTGGTGTGCAACAGCTCGAACTCGATGTCGGTCCAGGGAGCGCGTTTGATGCACTCAAAGTGACAGACAGCGATATTGCGGCGCTCAAGAAATTGCTGGCCACACACAATATGAGCTTGTCGAGCATAGTTGGGTATTGGCATACCATGATGACCGGTGTGAGTGCCGACCACCTGGCCATGTCGAAACAGTTTTTTCCAGCCATGATTCAGTTGGCACCCAAACTCGGGGTTAATTTGGTGGGGGCGTTGACCGGTTTTCCCACACCAGGCAAGAGCCGTCTCAAGACCATCCAAGAAGATGTGCCCGAACACTTAAATCCGATGACAAAGCTGGCCAAGGAAGCCGGCGTACGCATCATGTTCGAAAACTGGTATGCTACCAATTTCCAGAACCTCGAGCATTTCGAAGCGTTGTTCACGGTGTGCCCCGATGCAAATCTCGGGTTGAACTTTGATCCGTCACATCTTGACTGGCAAGAAATTGATTACATCGATGGAGTGCGCGAATTCAAAGACCGCATCTTCCATGTGCATGCCAAAGATGTATGGGTTAATCCCACCCGACGTGCCCGCGTTGGCTCCAATGGCGATGGCTGGTGGCGCTATGTGTTGCCGGGTTATGGTCGTATTCGCTGGGGTGAATTCATTACCACGTTGCGTCAGGTCGGCTATGATGGTGTGCTTTCAGTGGAGCACGAGGACGATGCCTTTGGACCCGAAGAAGGGTTCACCAAGTCGGTACGCTATCTGCGCTCATTGGTTGATTAATTCGTTGTCGCATACTCCACCGCCTCACCACGTGAGGCGGTGGATTTTTGTGGATGACGACTTCTATGTCATACTAAAGGCATACTATGCAGTTCCCCGATCCAACCCCCGAACAACTTGCCATTATCGCACATCCACTCAAACACCATGCCCGGGTGTTGGCAGTGGCAGGTGCCGGCAAAACAACGACCATTGTGCTCCGTGTTGCCTATCTCATCAAGGAGCTCGGTGTGGATCCGCGTGGGATTCGTGTCTTTGCGTATAATGCCCTCGCCCGAGATGAGTTGCGTACCAGGATTGCCGCCCTGTTGCCAGCCAAACAAGACCAACCACGCATCGACACGTTTCATTCGTTTGCGTATCGCTGGATTAAACAAGCCATCAGCGAGGGGGTACTCACTGAGCCCAGTGCATGGTGGCTCGATGATGACAGTGATCGGTCACGCTTGTTGATGCATCGTGCCATTCAATCGCTGGTACAAGAAGGTGTCATCGAAGATGGGGTTGTTGATGTAGATGCGGTCTCTGCTGCCATCACCCTCTGGAAGTCTGCCTTGATTCCTGCCGGAAGTGATCGTGCCGCTCACGCCACGAGTAGTGATATTCCCTTGGTCTATGCACGCTACGAAGAGATGCGCCAGCAAGCAGATGCAATCGGATTCGATGATTTTATGCCGATCATGCTCAAACTTGCCACCGACCATCCAGCATATTGGCGCAAAGTGACTGCTGGGCTGCGGGTACTCATCGTCGACGAATATCAGGATGTTAATCGCGTGCAACATCAACTCGTCGAACTGCTTGCTGGTAATGTGGCCGACGTGATGATTGTTGGTGACGATGATCAGACCATCTATGAATGGCGTGGTGCACGACCGATTTATTTACTCGAACGCTTTCAGGAGTCACTTGCGCATCGACATGCAATTGATTATCCGTTGACACAAAGTTTTCGCTTTGGTCCGGTATTGGCACAGTGTGCACACAATGTGATTGTGCGTAATCAGGTGCGATTTGCCAAAGATTTACTCGCTGCAGATTGGCACCAGCAAACAGCAATCGTCGTCCATGACGATACGAGCGAACGTGCAGGGATCATCGATGATGTGCTGTGTGATCAGTTGCAGGCATGGATAGCTGCACATCCACCGGCGAGTATGGTCGTGCTTGGTCGGACACTCGGTCAACTTCAGGCCCTCGAAATGGCTTGTTTGCTGCGCGGAGTGCCGTATCGTGTGCTCGGGCGTGGTCCTGTCTATCAACGCCGTGAACACACCTTGATGATGGACTATGTGCACACGTGTGCACACTATGATATTCCACTTGATGATGATGGTGCCAAACGCTTTCTGCGTATTGCAAATACTCCAGTTCGTGGTTTACAACGTGACATGCTCGTGCAACAGCTGCGTGAAGCAATGGCACAGGGGTGGACATTACGCCACATGCTTGAAGCATTGCGCGATCGTCCCGAGACACCGCATCAACAACGAGAACAGCTGACCGATCTCGACCATCTGGCGCATCAGGTACGTGCCATGTGTGCCAACCAGGCGAGTGCATATGATGTGTTGGCATTACTCGTACAGCAACTCCGTCTCGAAGACCACTATGTGCGGGCATTTGGTCGTGGTGAAGCAGCAGCAGAGCGTATCACTGCAATGCGCCACATGATTGCGGTGGTCGAACACCTCCAGCTGTTGGCGCGTGATTTTGTGTCATGGTTGAGTGCATTCGATCATACAGCAGGCACAAGCGAACCACATGAAATGGTGCTTTTTACGACCGTTTACCGTGCCAAGGGGCTTGAATACGAGCATGTGATGATTCCCGCATTACTCGAAGGGTTTATGCCGGCACAAGGGAGTAGCCCCGAAGTCTTTGATCGAGCTGATAAGGCAAACTTGCCCTTCGGATCGGATGCCATCGAAGAAGAACGTCGTCTCTTTTATGTGGCAATTACCCGCGCCAAACAGCTGCTGTCACTCGGTAAACCGAATCCCCCGGCGGGGCTCGGGCGTGATGCATTGCCGACAGTAACCCCATCTCGTTTCTTGTTTGAGATGAAAATTGATGCAACAGCGCAGATTTTTGAGTATGCACAGCTCGAGGCAGATGCATTGGCTGAAGCGTTGCAAGAGCATGGCGCAAGTCAAGGCATGTTGACGCATCTGGCGCGCTACTTCCAGGCAGATGCCGCCATGATGCGTGTCATTCGTGCCTTTAACGGGGCGTTGTGGCCGATGCGCCCGTTGCGTCCCAAGCGCTAGGCGTTTGTGGTGATAGCATGCCGCGAATACGTGCTGAGCAATTGAGTTGTTTGTGTGGCAAGGAGGCCCAAATGCAGGCATGGCCATTTGATCCCGTAGTAGAGCGTCAAACGTGGGCACGCATCAATGCGGCTGGGTTTGATGAAGCGGTATGGGGATGTGTCTATGATGGCCATCGCCTCAATGGTGGTTTGCCACTTGGTGCACTAGGTACGGGCTACTTTACTATTGAGGGGAACGGACGCATCGGTCATTGTTCGATATACAACGATATCGTGCCTCCGCGCCACATTGATGGTGAATGGCTGAAGTGCACCATAGATGGTGCATATACGGTGCCGTTGTCTGCTGCAGACATTGCCTATTGGGGGCATTACCCGATGCTCGATATGCTGGCTACCTTCCCACGTCATCAGCTCACAGTGGGACTCCGCGCTGTGGCGCCGCTTATCCTGGGTGACAGTGCGCAGAGTAACATGCCAGCCGTCTTGTTTGAGCTGGAGATTCACAATACGCATGTGCAAGCACATCATGTTGCACTGCACATCACATTGCCACAACCACCGCATGCTGAGGCGGCTGTGATTTATGGTGATGTGATTACGGTGATGCCAGAGCGCACTCATGCAGCGACTTTTGATGTGAAGCTCGATGCACAGCAGCGTGCACGTGTGCGATTTGTGTTCGCATGGTATGTCCCACACTGGCGCGATAGTGGCAGCGAAGCACACATTCATCGGTATGCACAGCGCTATCAGAGTGCGCATGACGTCGCACAAGTGGCGTGGCAACACTTTGACGCACTCAGCGCAGCAGTGTGTCGCTGGCAGGCGTACATTTATGCACACACCGCACAACCGTGGCTTGCTGATGCGCTCATCCAGAGTTTGTACAGTCTCGCAAAAAACAGTATCTGGATTGCACGTACGCGTCACGACGAGTGGTGGGATGCGGATGGTTGGTTTGTCCACAACGAAAGTCACACGAGTTGCCCCATCACAGAGACGGTAGTGTGCCGCATGCATGGACATTTCCCAATCGTGCTGTTTTTCCCTGAACTCGAACAAAGTACCTTGGCCGGGTTTCGACACTTCCAGATTCGTGATGGTGAGATTCCGTTTACGTTTGGCATGGGCACTTCGATGCGTGAGCCGCGATACCACTGCCAGCACCCACTCAACGCTGGTCAGTACGCACAGATGGTGTGGCGTTTGTATCAACGTACGGGTGCATCTCATGTGCTTGATGCGTTTTATGCATCTGCACAAGATGCAATTCGGTATCAGTATAGTCTTGACGACGACCATGATGGGCTCATCAACGAGCAGGCACACGTGCTCCCCAATCAGTTGTGGCCTGCCAATCAGTTCTATGACATTTGGCCGTGGTGGGGTACCTCGAGTTATGTGGCAGGCATTTGGCTTGCCACATTGGCGTGTGGTCACGCACTTGCAGTGGCGCGTGGTGATCAGGATTTTGCCGACGAATGTGCCCAGCGATTGGCACGAGCCCAACAGGCATATGACGCCAAACTCTGGACTGGTAGTTACTATCGTTTGTGGGCCGATCCCACCAATCATGCTGGGCAGGGCACGCACAATGATGTGTTGCTCGCAAACCAACTCATGGCACAGTGGTGTGTGCGCGTTGCTGGTATCGATGATGTGCTCCCCTTAGCCCATATCACGTCTGCGCTCCAATCAATTGCACGACTCAACATGGCAGCAACGGCGCACGGGCTGGTCAATGGCGTCACTCCGGATGGGCAGCGCTATGATTCTCGAGATAAACGCAAAACGATTTTTGAAGTGCAGGCAGATGAGCAAAATGATTTTGCCAAGCAAATTTTTGTGGCTGAGAATTTGTGTGCTGCAATGACATTTCTGTATCACGGTGACACGCATACGGGCATGCTCATCGCCGAGCGTATCTACACGGCGATTACCTGCATTTCGTGCACCCCATGGAAGCAGTATTGTCTGATTGATGCCGATAGTGGGTACCCAGTCTGGGGTGAAGACTACTATTCCAACATGGTGGTGTGGGCCATCCCAATGGCACATGCCCAACAGTCACTGGCAACCTACACCCAAAGCCCATTGGTGAGTGCGATTATGGCCGCCGCTAAAGCACATGCCTAGGTACGACCTTCTGGGCACAACGGCAGCGCAGGGCAATGCGGGCAATGATTGGGATGCGGTTTGGCCGGATATGTACCCTGTACAATTAACTCTGCTGCAGTCGCAATCCGAGCCGCAGTGGCACGCATGGCAGCCGGACTGTTGTCAACGGTAATCAGGTTGCCACTGCGGGCATGATACACAGCCAAATCGGGGACGGGGCGTTGCGTGTTTCCCTGCATCAGCGCATACGCATTAATGCGTAGTTGGTCGCCATGCCTGTCGGCTATATCGTGCTCTGCAAGGTCCGTCTTGTAGTCGATGATTTGGGTGGCGCTGATGCGGTCGATAATACAGCGCATTTCAACGAGTGCATGTGGGGTTTGGTACTGCCACTGCATCGACTGCTCGACTTGTGATGGAGCAGGTACCTGCTGTGCGAGTGATGATTGCATGTACCGCGCTACAAGCACATGGAGCTCGTCACGCACACTGTGCGCCACTGGGCGTGCATAGCGCTGCAACGCACCGTGACACAGACTCTGTGTGCTTGCAGCCGTGCCTTGTGTGGCATGTAATTCGAGTGCTGTATGGAATAACGTACCGAGCGTGCGTGCATTCGCACTCTGGTATGGATCATTATCACGCTCTGCTTCCGCAGGTTCGGTTGCCTGACCGTCGTTGCTTGGTTGTGGGAGCGCATACTGACTAATCAGCTGTTGTACGTACGTACTTATCACATCTCCCTGTGGGTCTTCTGGTGCGGCGAAATCACTCATGCCACAGCGGCGTAAGTAGCGATATCGCCGCGGGCAGAGCATGATTTCATGGAGTGCAGTTGGCGACAAACTGATGATGCGCTGTGCGCGCACAATTGGGCGATCGCTCGCTGGTGCATCTGAAGTCACCGGTTGGGCGGGTGGCGCATGTGCGACGCGCACTTCGCTGATTTCTGCACAGTGTACACCCATGAGCGATGTGCCGACCACGTTGTCAAATAATTCAGTAAACAGATTTTTGCGTGCCCGTTGCTGTTGATATGCCGAAATCATCAGCCAGCGTTTGGCTCTGGTCAGCGCCACATACCACAGCGCAATCGTTTCGTTTTCGCTTTGGCGGCGTATTTCGTTGCTGATAGCATCTTTGTTGGCGCTGTGGAGCTGGTGCAAAAAGCCTGGTTGAAACGTCCAACGTGTTTCGTGTTCGGCCCGGAATGCGACCGCATCTGCAATAAACACTGCGGTGAATTCAAGGCCTTTGGCCGCATGGACGGTCATGATTTGCACTGCTTTACGGTCAGTGACTAGTTCTGGTGATGCACTATCGGGTTCATGCAGGATGCGTGCCATGAGCACTGCAATGAGTGCACGAGTATCACGTGCGTAGAGTGCACGACAGTCGTTGAGGAGCTTAGTGAGCATGCGTTGCCCATAGGAGCCCGCGTGTTGCCACTGCCCGCTGCGAATCAGCAGCTGTGATAGCCATTCAGCAGGCTCGAGATACCATTGTGCATTGGTAAAGTCACGCTGTAGCTGGACAAAGTGTGCAATCCTCGTGTTATTGGGCTGTTCGTGTTGGATTGTCTCCCAGACGCGTTGCGTGCGGTTGAGTTGACGTAATGTTGCTAGTGAAACCTCTGACAGCACATCCAACGCCACGAGTGCCCGTGTCAGCGAGATATCATTGTGTGGATTAATCATGGCCTCAGCCACATGAATAGCATCAATGACCAGCGAACGATGATAAAAGGGGTCACTTTTGCCACGATCAAACGGAATACCTACTCGTTGGAGTTCGTTGGTATACATACTCATATAGGTGCGTCGCCGAAAGAGCAGTGCCATCTCGCCATAGGGCACTTTGTGTTGTTCGTGTAGCTCTTGCATACGGTAGGCAATCGCTTGTGCTTCGAGTTGCATAGCCGGAAATCGGTGTATTCTAACGCAATCCTGCACCATTGTTTGGTGCTTGGCTGAGGGTGCAAGAACTACGTTTGCATCGAATTCAGGTGTTGGTGCAAACGAATAGCCACGTAAACTAATATTGGCGACAGTCAGAATCGGTGCCAGCGAGCGATGATTTTCTACCAAATCAACAGGGGTATCGCTCGTCGTCCGCATGCGCACGATATTTTCGACTTTGGCTTGCCGCCATACATAGATGGCTTGGCGTGGATCGCCGACTGCGGTGATGTTGCTTAAGCGCCCATGCTGCTGTGGTGTGATGGCAGTGAGCATGTGTGCTTGAGCCATGCTGGTATCTTGATATTCATCGACCATCACAAAGCGTATCTCATCACGCAATGTGGCATTTTGTGCAATCATGTGCGGCACAATGTTGATGATATCGTCGAGATCGAGTTGTCCACGTTGACTGAGCTGTACTTGGCGTTGCACAAAATTCCACAAGAGCGCTTGTGCGAGTGCATGGTAGATTGCATCGGGTTGTGCATGTGTTTCGAGTGCTTGGATGAGCGTCGCTCGTCCCAAGGCCAACCCTTGCACATCATCGATGAGCTTGGCTACGATGGCCGCATAGTTATCATCATCCCAGTTGACTGCATCGCGGAGGAATTCTTGGGCATGTGCAAACGCTTCTTCCCACCCGTGTGCAAGAAACAACTCCCAACAGTCATTGGTCAGGTCAGCTGCAATGCGCTCATCACAAAATGGTTCTGTTGGGTCGAGATCAAGGCGGATGCTCTGAGAGAGTGCAAGGCGGGCTGCAAATGAATGAAACGTGGCGATGTGTGCTTCAGCCATGTCGATGCGGGTAAATGGTAACTGCTCGTCGTGCACCGCATACATGATGCGTGCCCGCATTTCGGTGGCTGCTTTTTCAGTAAATGTGAGTACCACAATATGACGTGGATGAATCCCCGGGGTTTCGCGCAGGATCCGGACATACCGGCGTGCCAGCGTCTCTGTTTTGCCAGTACCGGCCCCAGCAATGATACACACGTTATGTGCAAGGGGTGCGTTGATGGCGTTTGCCTGACCAGGATTCGGATTAAATATCGTCATATCATGCTCCTTGTCAGACGGCTGAATCATCACAAATCAGTGTATACGGACAATAACTACACGAACGCGATGGTTTGGTCGGATACGGGTAGTACTGCATGTTTCGCATGACTGTGACGAGTTCGTCACGCATCAGCTCAAGTAATTCAAAGTAATTGAGATTTATTGCCTTGTTTTTATTCCCTTCCTTGATGATTTGGCTTGCGTGTTCACTTACCACCGTGGTGCGTGTCTCCACATTGCCATCTTTCGTATTGAGAAACAGGAGCGACATCGCATCGGTTGCAGATGTCAGGTGCCATTCAGCTGTCTGTGTGCCGTACAAGTAGATAGGAATCTGATAATTAGTCGCTTCTGCATCGTCATCAGGCAAGAACTGTCGTTTGATTTCGAGATACTCCTTGACACTTCCCGTTTTGTAGTCAACGATGTGATATGTTTTGACTCCAGTTACAGGATGCGTGATTTCGTCGATGCGATCTATTTGACCGGTCAATGAAAACTCCGCAAGAGTGAAACGCAGCTGTTGTTCGAGCAGGATTGGCCGCCGGAGTGGATCACGCATACACGGATCATGTGCCAGCCATGCTGTGCAGATGCGGTGTAACATGCGCAAGGTACTATGTTGGCGCAGGCCTTTGCCGAATCGAATACGCCACTCTTGGGTTGGCGTGTAGCTGTCGCCATTGCTCAGTTGGCAAGATACCCCGCTCCAGGCTGCTTCGGCAACACGCATGACCCGCTGCGGCATATCAGCCCAGCGTGCCCGTGTGACATCAGCGGCTTCGTTGCGCAAGTCGACCCCCGATGTTTTGCCAGTTCCCACTGCAGCACACAAGATTTCATGGATGAGTGACCCCATGGAGAGTGATCGTTCATCGAGTTCATCACTGTCATTGCCGAGATGTAGCACCCGCTCAAAAAAGTAGCGCCGTGGACAGCGTAAGTAGGTACTGACTTGGGTGGCAGAAAACTGTGTACTATGAGCCAAATGAGTGGTGACGGTCAGCGGAGTCGACTGTGTACTTGGGAGTGGTAGCGTGTCACAGCGATGAATTGTGATATGTGCCGTATCCACGACCAAATCACCATCGCGGTCAAAGGTGGCCATACCGGCAGCGATTCGTTCAAAGTAAGGAGACGGGAGTTGTTTCTGACCGTTGCTGGCATGGTGTGCAAATGACAGAATATACTCTGTAGCATGTACTCCTGCGAGTCGCGCCAGCCGGCGTGCTTCGCGTTCGCGCCAGGCCTGTCCATCTGTCAGTGCCGGTGGGGCTGGTTGGGGCTCGACAAAAACTTGACAGAGTGTCTGTTCGGAGAGGAGCTGATACCCATTGGCCAGCCGCGGTGCCACGTGCTCACTAAACCCCATGAGTATCACACAATCGCTAGCACCAGCCGCCCCATGCCGTCCATGAATGTGCAGTGGCAGCGTGGTGCGGTAGAGCTCTTCGATGAGTGTGGGGAGTGCATCCGCATTGTTGAGCATCTGGATGCGCGTGTGTGCTGCATAGTTGCCTGCTGCAATAATGCGGTCGATTTCGCGGATGCGTTCGAGCCATTGGTGATAATCACGTAGCCAACTATCGCTGATATCCACGGGAATCACTGTTTGGCGCCATGCCCACGAGATAGCTTGCGCATGTTGGACAAATTGTTCGATTTGTGGTGCCATCGCCTGCATCACGTCGATGGTTGCACATGCAGCGTTTATCGACTCAGCGCTCCGTGTTGCATCGACTGCCATGAATGGGAGTTGTAGCAGTTCGGTACTGAGTTGGAGTTGCTCGTCTGCCGTATGTGATGCGAGCCAGCGTAACGCCCCCCGCGCCATACGGATGAGCGGATTTTGCAATGTTGATGGTTTCAGTGGTGGCATGTCGATGCCATAATTCGTAAATGTGGCACGTAACTGCGGTATGAGCGCATCATCTGCGCAGATGATGTCTACCTGCCGACCTGCCATCAGCCGTTCGTATGTCAGTCGTGCCACTGTCTGACACTCATCAACGACCGTCATGGCTCCTGCAATAAAATGGTCGTTTTTTTCCATCCCAATCATCTGGAATTGCGGCAATGCCTGAGTGTCACCGAGGATGCGTTGACTGACTGCATACGCTGGGTGTGACGGTGGCTGCCACTGGTGTGGTGTATTGAATTGACATAACCAACCGTGTACACTGCGTAGCTCTGGGACATGAGTAGTTGCATTGACCCAGGCGCCGACCCAGTCATCGGCTGATGTAGAGAGCAACCGTGCGAGTGCGTGTAGTTGCGCGGGGGTGGCTTCCTGCAATTCACACGCAATCACCACTTCATGGTGCCGTGTGATGTCGGGTACATCGCATACATGCAGTGCGACATCGTCATAGCCGATGGCGTCTTGGGCATCCAAGATGCCACAGTAGTGCTGATAAACGCGGGCTAACTCGTGGTGCATCTGTAGGTCATCGGCAACGTGCTGCCAACGATGGCGCTGGTGCGAAATCCACGTCAAGATGCGTGATATTTCGCCAACAGCGCCACGCCGTGATCCAAACTGCTGGTAGAGTGGTCCTGCGACGGCACTCCAGGCCGCATTTACCAACGCACCGCGACCTGTAGCACTAAGTACAGTGCGGCGTTTCGTGCTGTTGAGCTGAGCAATCAGTGCACTTTGCAGGGTGCGAATCTCGACATGTGCCGCACTGCGCAAGAGCGCATGGTGTTTGAGCCAACGTGCGTGTACTGGATTGGCAGTGATGAGCAATGTTGGTCGCATTTGACTTATTGCTAACACACGGTTGACAAATGCCTCGTTAAAGAGGGATTGTGGTAAATCATAGGTAAAACTTTGTGGCATTGTGACACCCTCGTCGACATAAATACGCGTGCATACACGTCGTTTAGTTGGTAATCTGCAGGAACGTTTTCACGCTCATACAGTGTAGTCCATACAATTCGTCAGTCGTAAAGAGCTCATCAGCGTACCCACCTGCCAAGCAGGCGACCATGCGTAATTTGTGCTGGCGAGCCCACGTTGCGACGAGTGTTTCACGCTGGGTGAGGAGTGCGCTGGTGATCCCCGCCAAACTTCCCATTCTGCATAATTCATGTGAATCCATGCCTGCGTTGTAGATGAGTAAATCACCTGGTGCGAGCGTGGCTTCTACACGAGTCAGTGCAGTTTGTATCGTGTCGAGATAATCAGCAGCAGTCGCTACAGCGTAGCTTCGATGAGGGTCTTCTGCGTCATAGCTGTCATATGGGCTGGTCGCAATATCGACATGGCATATCTCTGGCCATCGGTGCACCATGCGGTACGTACCGCCACCGTTGTGTGCATCGACGTCGAGAATGATGATGTGGCGTATGCCTTGGGTTCGGGCAATATGTGCCGCCAATGCAAGCCCATTTAATGTGCAAAAACCTGCGCCTGTGTTGCGTCGTGCATGATGAAAACCGGCACTGATGGCATATGCAGGTGTCCCCTGAATCGCAGCGAGTGTCGCGTCACGCATGGCACCATTTTGTGCGGCCACTGATTGCCACATGTGTGTATCCCAATCGAATCCTTGTGAGGTGGCCAAATATTCTGGCTCGCCAGTTTGTAAAGCATGCACGTATTCTGCAGTGTGCACCGCGAGCGCCTCCTCTGTATGGAGTGGTACAGGTGTTTGTACAGTGATGCCTTGTGCACGCAATTGCGCTGCAATGGCGTGTCCTTTGCGGGTTGTATCAAACGTGTATGAGGTGAGAATTGTATCAGGATGGTAAAAGATTGCATAATTTGACATTTATGACCTACTCTCTACAATTAGTTTTGACGTGCTACGTAAATTATATCATGTGGATGATGTATGTGTACTGTCACATATTGAGGAGTGTTCATGCAACGCGTCTTGAATCTACAACTCCCTGAAGTCACCAAAGAAGAATTTGTCATCAAACGAACGGCTGCTGTCATGATTGCGCGTGCCACCCAGCAGATCCTCAAACGTGGGACCTACACGACTGAATCGGGTTCAGAACACGACATCCGTGCGCTCATCGATACGGCGCGCACGCAAACAATGATTTATCCACCTGCTCTTGCGATGCCTCGTGCTCGTGAAAAGTACAAACAGCTGGTCAGCTATGTGCACAATCAAACGACATTAACTGTTGCACAGGCACGTCAAAAACGTGGGTATCGTGTGGCCATACTCAATTTTACGCAACCAACCTCATTGGGGAATGGTTGGATGAGTGGGCGTAATGCCCAGGAAGCGTCGCTCGTGCGATCATCTGGGCTGATGTCGTGTTTACGCGACGTTGCGTGGTATGGCGATGCAACGCATCAGGTGAATCCATTCTACGATGATACCGTCATTGTGTCACCACATGTGCCATTTATTCGCACACACGATGGTGATCTCCTCGAACAGCCATGGACAGCGCATGTGGTCAGTGCCGCGCCAATTCATGTGCACGCCGTGCGCAAGTATATGCCGATGCGTATCGCCGAAGTGCCACTTGCGACCATGCATCGTGCGACGCGTATCGTTGAGGCTGCAGCGAGTACCAAAGCAAATGTGTTGGTGCTGGGGGCGTGGGGGTGTGGCCGGTTTGGCAACGATCCCGATATGGTGATTGCGGCATTTTTGGCCGCGTTTGAGTCTCCTGCGATACGCAACTTTGCCATAGTTGATTTTGCCGTCCCTGATGTAGTATCTGGGAGCCCGTTGTACCGCCGCTTTCGTAATCGCTTGCATGCACAAACCTTTTAGCATATAGCGCACTATGCATGAAAATGTGTATACTACTGCACGTACAGGTGTATATGTGTGAGTCGTTTCTCCGCTAAGGGTATAGGTACCATCTATGGAAAGCAGCGCGCAACGTCGCGTTCAAATCGATTACCTGTTGGCACAGTTCCGGCGTGGCTTTGAGCCATTTGTGATACTTGTATTCAAAAGTACGCATGCGGACGCTTGGTTTGATATCTTGCGTACGACCCCAGAAATCAGAACACCACTCGATCCACGTGCCATCCAACTCGATGCGACCGCTTTGGTACGGATCATACTGGTACACTGGGATTCCACGTTTGCTCGAGTCCTCGACAAGCGCGATCGTGCGTTGTTCTACGAACTCCGACAGATTCGCAATCGGTGGGCACACCAGGTGCCGATCACTGATGACGATGTGGATCGCATGGCTGATACCGTGTTGCGCTTATTGACGTCGATTCGTGCCGATAATATCACCGAAGTCGAACAGTATCGTGACGAGCTCCGTCGCGCCCGCTATCTCGCACCAGCACCACTGTGGCGTCGCACGTGGTCATGGTGGGCTATTGGCAGTCTCTGTGTGATGACCATCATCGCTATGTGGTGGTGGTTGACTCCACGTGACCAGATGCCTGTGCCAGTGGCAACACCCACAGCGTTGACCAACGTCGTACGAGTGGTTACGGCCACCGTACATACCATCAAGGCAAAGAATGAGCAAACGGTGACGCCAGCTCAGACGGTGACACCAAGTACCATTCCGAGCAGTGATGCGGCGTTTCCGTGTACCTCTGGTCAGATAAAAGGCAATCCGAATACCATGATCTATCATCCGCCTGATGGTGCCTACTATGCAACCACGCGTAACCGCGACGTTGTCTGCTTTGACACGGCTGATGCCGCTGAAGCTGCCGGATATCGAGCTGCCAAACGCTAGGTGTGTGCGAGTTTGGCTAGTATCTGCTCGACGTCGTACACGCATCCGCCCCACGTGCCACCACTTGCATGCTGGAGCGCTGCCCACAGTCGTGTGTCATCTGGTAATTGGGGATGTGCGCTGAGGTCTGATCGCGGTGTGCGTGTACGTAGTAAATCGTCACCGTCTTGGCGTGTACCAATGCGATGGTTTTCACCAACCAGATTCACGTGCCCGACCAAGTTTACCCGGTCGACGATGATTTCAATCATATCGCCATCGCGTATTTTGCCAATTGGACCGCCAGCGAGGGCTTCGGGACCGACATGCCCGATACAGGCGCCAGTACTTACCCCCGAAAAGCGGGCATCAGTAATCACGGCGACTTCACGTCCCCAGCTAATGTGCCGTAACGCAGATGTGACCTGGTAGGTTTCTTCCATGCCAGTCCCTATCGGACCACCACAAACCAGCACGATGATATCTCCTGGAACGACGTGGCGCTCACCTTGCCCTTTGATGGCGCGCACCGCATCACGTTCCCGCAAAAACACTTTAGCAGGGCCGATTTTGCGATATACGCCGTCGGCATCTACGACCCGCGCATCAATCGCGGTACTCTTGATGACTGCCCCTTCTGGCGCAATGTTTCCACGTGGGAATGTGACTGTCGAAGTAAGCCCGCGCTGCTGTGCCTGTGACGGATCCATAATGACATCATCTGCAGAAACGCCGTCGCGGGTCTGAAGCATGGCACGCACAACCCGACGGCGTTCCGATGATTCCCACCAATCGAGTACCGTATCAAGTGTTTCGCCGCTGACGGTTTTGACCTGTGTTCGGAGCAACCCGAGTGCACGCAGATGGAGCATCACTTCTGGTACTCCACCAGCCATGTAGGCTTGTACGGTAACGTGATTGCGTGGACCATTGGGGAGTACATCGACGAGGCGTGGTACTGTGCGATTCACTGCTTCCCAATCTTGCACAGTCGGGCGAGGTAGCCCAGCCGCGTGTGCTATCGCAGGGATGTGTAGCAACAGATTAGTGGAGCCACCAAAGGCCGCATGTACCACCATCGCATTATGAATGGCATCACTGGTGATGATGTCTTTGGTCGTGATACGTTGCGCTTTGAGGTGCATGACGGCTCGTGCTGAAGCATGCGCCAATTCCAACCAAATTGGTTGTCCCGATGGTGCAAGTGCAGAATGCGGCAAGGCGATACCGAGCGCTTCAGCGACGACTTGTGATGTGGCCGCAGTCCCCAAAAACTGACACCCACCACCTGGTGACGCACAAGCACGACATCCAAGGGCGGCGGCTTCGCTCAACGATAATTCTCCTTGCGCAAAGCGGGCACCGATGGTCTGTACTTTGCCTGCATCTTCGCCATCTGTGGGTGGCAACGTGACCCCCCCCGGCACAAGGATGGTGGGGAGATTGGGTGTTCCAGCGAGCGCCATCATCATGGCGGGTAACCCTTTGTCACAGGTGGCTACCCCGATGACTGCGTGGCGAGTTGGCAGTGAGCGAATCAATCGACGAAACACCACTGCTGCATCATTTCGATACGGCAAACTGTCGAACATGCCTTCAGTGCCTTGACTACGGCCATCACACGGGTCAGTAACATAGCCTGCAAATGGCATGGCATTGAGCGTGCGCAGTGTTTCAGCAGCAGCCCGCATCTGCAAGCCAACCTCCCAATGCCCGGTATGATATCCGAGTGCGACTGCGCGTCCGTCGTTTTCGCGGATGCCCCCTTGTGTACTCAAAATAAGCACCTGTGTGCGCGTCAATTCTGCGGGATCCCATCCCATGCCGACGTTTTGTGTCCATCCAAACAAATCTCCACTCGGGCTATCACGGAGCATGTCTGGTGTCAGGGGAAGTTCGCCTTGGGGGCCAGCAGCTTTTGAAATAATCTCAAAGAGTTGCGGTGTGCCACCAACAAGATTATCCAAGTGAGTGTGGTGCATATGTGCCTCCGTGTGCTATCTGCCCTATTGTGACATAGTTTGCGGGTATGTGTGTACAGGCACGTGCTACGTCTTTTCTGAGCAGTGGAACAATTCGTGCCCCCGCTTCGTCTAGAACTGCATGGACATAGGCTGTCAAATGCTGGTATCAATGGTATAATTTCATTAGCTTTAACACAGGTGAGGAGTTTGGGGTATGTGGCAACGAGTCGGCATCTGCATGACGCTCATCGCACTCATCATTGCCGGATGTGCAACCAATAATACTCCCGCAACGCCGGCCATGCAACTCTTGAATGCATCGGCTGTAGCCTCTGTGCAGCATGTCAGTGATGGATTCGAACCGAGTCGCGATGGCTTTTCGTTTAAAAATTATGGAAAAATAGATGGTGTATCCAATCTTACCGAACAAGACATGCAACGTTTGTTTGGTGAGGTCGTGTGTATCGCCACTGTCAAGCAGACGTGTGCGCTGATTCCTGCTGCGCGCATCTGGATGGAAGAAATCAATCGGGCAATGCAAACTGGGCATTGCGAAGGTATGGCCGTACTAAGTCAGTACTTTTACTACAATATCATCAAACCGAGTCAGTTTGGCGCATCACGGGTCGCCGATCTGACCCTCGAGAATAATCCGTCGTTGCAACGAGAAATTGCCTATTGGTGGGCCACCCAGGCCACCTACCCGACGCGCGGCCAACGAGTCGTCGCAGAGCCCACTGAGATTGTGCGCATGCTCCGTGCCGGTCTTGCTCAGAACCCTGATATTGCGCAACTCTATACCTTGGGCATCTATCTGGCAGACTTTAGTGGTGGTCACACAGTCACCCCAATTGCAGTCCGTGATATTGATGCGACGCATGTGGCGATTGCGATTTATGATAACAACTTACCGCAGCAAACCCGTGAAATCATCGTCGACACGGCCCAAAATACGTGGCGCTATACGGCTCCATCGCTCAGCGGTGCAGAGGTCACATATGCTGGAGATGCGACATCCAAAAATCTCGAACTAACGTCAGTTGCTGCACGATTAGATCGCCAAGTATGTCATTTTTGTCCCACAAGTCCCATCGCACAGGTGGTTGATGGCGCCACCACATTCTTCTTTTCTTCTACGGCGCAAGTTGCCGTTGCGAGCCAGCAGTTTTCTGCCTACTTTGTCGATGATCTAGGTCGTCGTGTGGGGATTGTGCTCGGCAAAGTCTACAATGAAATCCCAAATGCACAAATTGGATTTTTGCGCGGTGCGCCGGTGATGTGGTCACCATTGGGGATGCCCATGCTGACCATTCCTGCACAAATTGATGGTACGCTTCGGATAACGGGTGTGGCAAAATCACCCATTAACATTACTGCGTTTGGGCAGGGGAGTGTTGTTGCACTGCAAAACATGCGACTTGATGAAACAGTGGCGAGTGAGATTCGCATCGACCAATCTCGCGGAACAGTGGCGGTTGCTGCTGCTAATGAAGCCACGCCTGATGTGATTATTGGGTACACGGATGCAAATCAAAATGTTGAAATGACGGTTACCGATATTGAACTGCGACGTGGAAGCAAGGCTGCAGTCGCAACGGATGCCGCGCAACGCAAAGTTTCGATACTCACTTCAGATCAACAGGCCGTACGTGTCAAGGTAGATGCCCAAACCGATGATTCTGACGAACAAGAAAGTTCGCAGGAAACACTCGTTGCCGATGATGCCACATTGGCCTCATTGCTTGAATCTGTTGATTCTTCCACACCGGATGTATCTGAAGATGCCGACGAGGATATCGTCGATGTATCTCCTACATTCGTACCCACAGAGACTGCACGGCCGGCAAATAATCGGCCGCAAGCGACACGTACCCGCCCAGTGAACCCAGCTAAACCCACGCCAAACAACAATGTGGTCAATGATGGTAACGGCGATGGCAAAGACGATTTCGATGACGATACTGGTGGCATAACTGCCACAGCCGCAATATCTGCGACAGTAGTACTCACCACGTCACCTGAGCCGACAATGAGCAATGGCAACAACAACGGCGGCGGGAGTAACAACGGCGGCGGGAGTAACAACGGCGGTGGCAACAACAACGGCGGTGGGAGTAACACCGACGATGACAACACTGACGATGACAACAATACCGACGATGACAACAATACCGACGATGACAACAACAACGGCGGTGGCAACAACAACGGCGGTGGGAGCAACAACGGCGGT
>JACCDO010994716.1_pt1 | contig 36577 bp, 16 predicted proteins | sample 7446101 | NCBI WGS metagenome assembly JACCDO01 (sample SAMN15323440, study PRJNA562643) | freshwater metagenome | isolation source: river surface water | place: USA:Blue River Watershed | collected 2017-08-16 | reverse complement strand
TTATATTATAATTATAATCATAAAAAAGATAATGATTATAAATTAAATACATTAAGTAGTTTAGAATATGATGATTTTTATTTAATAAAGTATAAATATACAAATGGAAAGGAATATATATTATTTTCAAATAAAAAACTAGTAAAAGCACCATATGAAGAGAATTATATAATAGAAATAAAAAATAGTAATAAAATAGTTAAATCGGATGAAGATATAATAATGTGTGAGTTTGAATATAATAATGGTGAAAGAGTAGATGGATTAGATATAATAAAGTTACTAAGTGGGCCAATAGGAGATTTTTATAAAGAGATAGATTATAATGTATTTAATTTAGAAAGATTTAAAAAGGTATTTAAATTAGAAAATTTAAAAATTATAGAAATAATGGATTCAAATGGAGATAAAATAGAATATAAATAAAAAAAAATTGATAATTATTTAAAGAAATAAAATATAATAAAAATATAGAATGGGTGATAAAGCAATAAACGATATCAGTTTAGAAACAAACTATGACCATGAAAGTCAAAGACATTTACTAAATAGTCAATGGATAGTTTGGTATCATAATCCATCCGATAAAAATTGGACTCCAGAAAGTTATAAAGATATTCTAGAAATACATAGTGTAGAAGATATGCTAGTATTAAAAAATAGTTGGGAGCAGTGCTTACCACTAGTTTCAGAAGGAATGTTCTTTATGATGAGAAAATTAAAAGATGGTAGAGCAATTATACCATTATGGGAGGACAAAATGAATATAAATGGTGGAGTTTGGTCATTTAAACTAGATAAAGAAGAAGCCCAAAAGGTATGGTTCAAATTATGTTCATTTGCAATTGGTGAAACAATATGTAAATCAACAAAAGATTCATTAGAAATTACGGGAATATCAATATCTCCTAAAAAAAACTTTTGTATTATAAAGATTTGGAATCAATATAAAGAAAAAAACAATATTAATTTATTATCTAGTGATTTAAGTAAATTCTTAAATATTAATGAGGTATTATATTCAAATCATGATAATAATATAGAAAGAGATGCAGAAAAACGTTCCAGATTCGATAAAAGATGGACAGATTCTGATAAATATGAAAAAAAATATGATAAATTTGAACGTTCTTTTGAATTTAAAGGAAAACGTTTTTAAAATGCGCTTTTTAAAATTTATTTTTTTATAAGATTATTACGAGTTTGTAGCAAAGTGGTTAATGCGCTGGCTTTAGGCGCCAGTGTCCTCGGACGCGCGAGTTCGATCCTCGCCAAACTCATTAACTTATTTTTATCTTAATTAAATTAATAAAGATACTTATTTTTTATTAATTCAATTTTTTTAGTATGATAATGAACCTATATTACTTGTAGAATTTAATACTTTTAATGCTTCTTTTAATCCAGGATTATGTAAATTAATTAAATGTGATAAATTTTGTATATTTCCACTATGAGTATAAACAACACATGGACCCGTAAATTTCATAGAAAATAAATCTAAACCAGTAATTGCACCAAATATACTATCAGTTGATAAAGTATGTTTGCAAAATGAATGAGCTGCTAAAAAATTACCTGGTTTAATAAATATTTCTTCACCATTACCTAATTTATGTTCTTCTACATGTCCATAGGCACAAACCCATAAATCAGCATCATCATTAACTGCTTTAACTGATGTTAATGCTACACCCTCTTTTGTAACTAAACCTCTTACATTTAAAGTAGCACTTAATTCTACATTATTAGTTGATGCTAAAAATACAAACTTTGATAAATTCCATTCATCACCTTTTTTTATTTTAATATGTAAAATATCACCATTAACTGGTAATGATAAAGCTAATTTACTAGGGGTTGATGTAATACCAGTGAAATGTGTCATAAATGCATATTCTCCTGCAAATTTACGCGCTAATCCTTTGATTAAACCACCCATTTTACTCTCAGCTTTTATACCACTTTTCATATATACAATTGCATGTTTGTCAGCAATAACAGTTTGATTATCTTTTAAATATAATTCTAAATATTCAGAACCATCAGAACCAAGAGTTCTCCATTTTATACCAGTATTTGTTGTATTTTGTTCTAATAATTCAGTTTTTTCAATAATAATCTCACTTGAATTATTACCACCTATTTTATTTTTTTTAGGTGATACTTTTTTAGATCTTCTTTTAGTATTATTTTTAGACTTATTATTCATATTATAATATATATTAATATAAATTATAACTTAATTTTGGTGTAAAATCTTGTTTATTATTAAATCTGAATTATTTAATTCGTCGGTATTAATTGAATCCTTAAAACCTATTTTACGAGTTATATTTAAAAAATCAACAATATTAATATTTGACTTAATACTCTTTTTATCAAGTGATGGACAACCACCAATATTTCCAAATGATATATCAAAATTAGTAATACCAGTCGATAATGTACTCATTAATACTCTAAATAAATTTTTATCATCAATGTGTAAATGTAATCCTAATTTATAATGCATTGTATTATTAACACCATTTAAAATATTAAATAACATAGATTCATCATAAGACCCAATTGTATCACTAATTATAATTTCTTTTATATTATTGTTATATAAATAACGGTTAATAATACGTATTGTATTATCAATTATTACCTTTTTAATTTCATTAGGGTCTTCAATTGGTAAGCTAAAAGGACAGCCAAAACAACATGATATATAAATTCTATAATTATTTAATTTATAATGGACAATTTCATCTATTTCTAATAATGATTTTTCAATATTTAAACCAGTATTTTTAATAGAAAATGCATTGGAAGATGCAGTTATTAATGATACAGTATTTATATTTTTAAAACCATATAAATCAATAAGTTCTAAATATTTTTTTTTATTTGGTACCAAAGCAATAATATTAGGTTTTTTAATATTAGTATATGTGTTATGATATGTATCTATACCTTTTAATATAGTTTGTAAATCTTTCATTTGAGTAATTTTATGAGAGACATTACTGCCAATTTCAATTGAATTAACACCTGTCTTAATTATATTTTTATATATATTAAGTTTATTAGAAGAGGAAATAATCTTAGGAAAACTTTGAATACCATCTCGGAGAGTAACATCACATAGTTTTAGCATTTTTAATTATTATTAGATAATTATAATTAGAAATATATTTTTTAAATAATTATTAATTTTATAAAGTATTAAATGGAATTGCAAAATGTTGATAAACTGTTAAATGGTCTGAATTATTTGAAATATTAAAAGCTGAATAAATACCTTTTTGAATACGAGTATCAAAATTATTATTAGTTAAAATACGGTCACACCATGATGGAACCCTTTTAGAATGATATTTACGTACTGGATTATTATCGGATGTTTCTATTAATCTACATGACGGACAAAATGTAATTGGACTCTCAATTAATATATCTTTAATATTGGCTTTATTATTAAAATTTTGAAGTTGATTAGTTAATTGGTCACTCTCAAAACAACCGACAGGTTGTTTAGTTTTATTTAATAAACATGATTTACTAGAATATGTATTATTATTTAATGTATCACAAGTTCTTGATGAAATTTCCTGTCCAATTGGGTCTTTTTCAGAAAACTCTGTATTATCAGAGTCAGTACGATAGTTTAAATCACCCATAAATATAAGACTTTCATTATAAAATGTACTGGTTGGATAGCGAATATCACCATCGATAAAAATACTATTTAAAATACATTTATTTCTATCGTCTATTTTAGATGGATTGCTTGGTAAATGAGCAGAAAATAAATTAATAATATATTGTGAAGTATTTTTATTATTAATAACTAATACACGACTAACAGAACCTTTAGCCATTTCACATTTAAAAGTATTTAAACGATTACTAATTGAAATATCAAAATCCGGATTTGTTTTAATATCATTTCTAATATAAATAAGTAAATATATATATCCTAACCATAATTTTCCAGGTAATCCAGGTACTCCAGCTGCGACTTTATCAGTAGGTGAATTATCTTTAGGGTCACTATTAAGTAAAGAATAATTTATTTTTTCAAAATAATTACGTATTGGACTAGGGTCTTTACATTCTTGTAATGAAATAACAATTATATCTGGATTAGTTTGATTTAATTCATTAGTCCATTTACGCATTAAATTACTCAAAGAATTATTAATACTATCACTATCTTTACTTGATATTTCTCCCATATTAAACGTCATACATACCATATTTAAATTTTGAATATTACCACCTTTAATAATTTTTGATTTATTTATTTTTGAACGAGGAGAACTACGTTTTTTAGATGTTCTTTTAACAGGTGATTTATTTTTTTTAATAGGCGATTTACGCATGATTAATTATATAATATATAAATATATATAATTTATCTAAATAGATAATTTAATAATAGGAATATTAGATTCAATAGCTAATTCATTAACTAATGGATCATTTTTATAATCTTGTAAATATTTAATAGTTTTAATACCACTAGATACCAATAATTTAAAGCATACAATACATGGATAATGAGTAATATATGCGACTGAATCAGATATATTAACACCGCGGTATGCAGCATCACAAATCGCATTTTGCTCAGCATGTACAGTAGCTTGTTCATGGTTATTAATAACTCTAGATATATGAGGAGCCCCACGTAAAAAACCATTATAACCAGTGGTAATAATACGATTGTCTTTTACAATAACACAACCTACATTTAAACGAGAACAACTACTACGTTTAGATGCAAGTATAGAGATAGAAGAGAAATAATCATCCCATGAAAGTCTAGAATTATTAGAATTAGATAAATCGCAAGTTTCCATATTATTCAAAAATTTATATATATATATTAAAAATGTCTTTATGTAATGATTCAATATTTTGTAAAATAGAACAAAATTGGAGACCTTATATTATATATTATAATAAATTAGATAAAAACATATCATACGTTGATAATTATAAAAAATATAACGAATTAATTGATAAAGTATTAGAAAATAAATTTAAAAAAATAGAAGATATAAAAGAAAAAATCATAGAATTAATTGTAAAACCTCCAAATGTTAAACAAGTGCAATATATATTTGTTGGTGAATTAGAAAATGATTATTTTGAAAAAAAACTTAAAAATATTGAAAAAACAAATAAAATTAATAAAGAGGATTTAAAAGAATTAAATGAATTTTTTGGATATAATATTATTGATGAATTTAAACTTGATAATGAAAATGAGAAAAAGTTTATTTTCAAACTTATATCATCAGATGATACAGTTAATACATTAATAAATATGATATATGTTTATTTTAGTACAGAAGATGAAGAGTTTTTAAATGAAACTATTTATTTATTTAATAATAAAGAAATTGACTGGACTCCAATTAAAAGAATAGCAGTTATTAATTTTAATAAAGACCAAATTACAAAAAAAATAGGATTAGATTTAGAAAAATATTTAAAAAGTTTATTAGTACCAGAACAAATTGTTAAAAAAGTAATTAGTAAATATGATAATCCTGAAAAAAATATAGAAGAAATTTTAAATAATGAATTAATTAAACTATTTGTAGATATTTATTATAGATTTAAATGTATAACTCATGAATTTAAACAATTTAGTATTCAAACAACTAATTTCGATTATCCAATCGATAACTATATATTTAATTATTTTGATGAAAATTCTCAATCTTATAAGGATAATATAGATAAAGATATTAGTATTAAATATAATATAAAAGAAGATACTATCGGCAAAATAGCATCAGGTAATAATGAGTTTTATATGTATAATTTAAATAATATTTTAGAAAATATTTTAATCCAAAAAAAAATAGAAATATCAAATACTAAATTATTAGATACTTATTATTCTCATTTTTTAGGTAAGTTATTTAATAAAGTTAAAAGTAAAGATTATAGTAAAATATTAAAAAAGAAATCAATAAATGAAATAGAGGAATATAAAAAAGTTTTTGAAAAATATCGTTTAAAAATAGATTATTATCACGATTTTAATGAAAATGAAATTAATAAAGAAATAATAACAAAGTACAATAAGATATATTTAATTAATATAAGTCATAAATTAACATTTCCAGAAGGTTTTGAATTAAAAAAGATATTTAATGAATTTAAATTAAATTTTAATGTACCTTTTGTAAAATTTCGTGATATGAATACTACCGAAATGGTATATAAGATTTTTAAACCAATAACTCAAAAAGAAAAAAATGATTTTGAAGCATTTGTTCCATTGAAACAATTAGATGAATGGATTAAATATAGTAAATATAATTTTAATAATGGTGAATTAAATGAATTAAATACTCAACCTAAAGAAATTCAATATAAATTACTTATTAATACTAGGGATAAAGGTGAAGAATTAAAAGGTAAGATTTATAAAATTAATGATGATGGTACTGTAGATGTATTAAATGATGGATATGTTTATAATAATGTAAATTATAAATTAGTAAATAAAAAATCAGAATTAAAACTAGAAGAAGAAGTATATTTTAAAAAACATGATAAATTATATGTCGATATTGATATATTTAAAAATGGTAAAGTATTAGTAACTTTAAATACAAAAGATTTTAATTTTAATGAAGAAAGTTTTATTGAATTAATAGATTTAATGATAATTAAAATAAATGAGTTTATAAATAATTTATATAATATTGATTCATTAAGAGTATATAAGAATTGGATTGATATTGTTGAAAAAATAGATTTATACTATGATAGATATCTTAATAATAGTAGTTTTAATAATATAATTTATAAATATGAAATGTTTTTACCACAAGATATTCCAGTATCATATAGTGAATTAAGTAATATTGCAAAATTTTGTAGTCCGTTTGTTATTTTAAATGATAAACCATTATTAAAAGATGAATTGGTCGATTACTTTGATAATACTGAAAAAGAATGGGTATCTTGTAAAATAGTAGATTTTAATTTAGATGGGTTATACACAATAAAACTTGATACTGGTCCAATTAAAAAAGAGATTAAAAGACAAGAATTACGTTCAAAAACAATAGAAGAAAAGAAAGGTACAATAGATTTAATTTATAAAAGAATTCCACAATTTCAGGATAGAAAACCAATTGAACAATTAATTATTAAATTAAGTAAAGCCGGGTTTTCTCAATTAATGATTACAAATAGTGTAAAAGAAATGTTTGATATTACAGAAGAAGAAGCTTATAAATTTATATTAGATATTTTAAAAAGAGATTCAGTTAAAGAATTAGATAAATTAGATGCGGAATTAGGTGTTAATATAACAATTGATTATTCAACAGAAGATAAAAAAGATAAAAATATGAAATTAATTATTTATATTCAAAATGTAAAATCAATAGAGTATATACCAGCAATTCATAAGTTTATATTATTTTTTATAAGTTTATATATAACAAATTTAAAAAGAAATAAAAAAGATTATTTATATCCATTAATTGAAAATAAAATAGATTTAGAAGAAATAGAAAAACAAGAAGAAATAATAAATAATTTAAATGATAAAATAGATAAAACAAAGAAAACACAATCATTTGATGAAATTGATTTTGATGATTTCGAATTTTTATTAGATGACGATATTGATAATAATGATGAAGATGAAATTGATGATAAAGATGTTAAAGTAAATGAATTAAAAGAAAATATTGAAGAATCTAAATTAAAAAAAATTCAACAAGAAAGAAAATTAGAATTATCATCTGGTCAAGATGGTAGAACAGATAATAATCCAATTTTAAAAAGATTATATTTAGTAGATGATAAATTATTTAAATGGAAAGAAATTGTTGATAAAAAAGAAAAAACATATTATTCAACATGTCAGGGTATTAGTAGATATCCTAAGGTTTTAACAGATGAAGAAAAAGAAGAAATAGATAGAGACCATCCAGGTTCTTATTCAGTAGACCCAAATAAAATCGAGAGTTGTGAAACATTCGAGGATATCACTAATAACATGAAGCGTTATAATAATAAAGTAAAATGCAGTACAGTAAAATGGGGTTCAAATAACAGAAATAAACAATGGTATATTTGTCCAAGAATTTATGATATAAAAGAGGGTATTCCATTAAATGTATCAGATTTAACATTTGAAGAGCCATTTACGCCTAAAAATGTAGCATCAATTAATGATTGGAGAGTGGATAAAAAAACAGGAAGAGATATTTTAACATTTAATCCGACTTATAATGGACGTAAATTAATTCAGGATATTGAAAGTTATAATCCTCACAAAAATTATACAATTTTAATTATAAAGAAAGGTGTTGATTATCTTTATCCTGGATTTCAAAAATCACCAACAGTACCAGTAATATATTCACCTTGTTGTTTTGGTACAAGTATGCGTGTGAAAGAAGCATTTTTAGTTTCATCAGAAGAAGAAGGTATAAAAAAATCAAATGATTATATACAAAGTTGGGGAAAAACATTAGACTATAATCCACCTAGAATAGGTTTATTACCTGCAAAATTATATGATTTTTTAAATATAGATAGTAATGCATGTAAAAATGGTGATTTTAGTAAGAGTAAAAAATGTTTTTTTAGAAGGGGTATTAAACAAGACCATAATTCATTTTTAAGTTTAATTGCAAATATTAAAGGTGATAATTGGACTGATGAAAAAATAATTAACAATATAATTAAACATTTAACATTTGAAGAATTTAAAACATTAAATAATGGTAATTTAAATATTCAATTTAAAGGTATATCAGAAGAAAGTGGGTATCAACAATATTTAGAATATTTAATATCAAATGAAAAGAAAGATTATAAGTTTTTTTATGATTATTTGACAAAACCAAACAAATGGTTATTTGAATTTGGTATTAAGTTAATTATTATTGAAGTTTATACAGAAGGTGATGATGAATTATTTAGAGTATTATGTCCGTATTTTATGAGAAATAGAATAACTTATGGACAAGATACACCAGTAGTTTTAGCAATTAAGGATAATTCTGTTTATGAACCAATATACTATTTTGATGGAAATCCAAAACCAATTAAAGAATTAAATATAAATGATAAAAAAATTAAAGAAATTTATAAATTATTTAGTCAAAAATGTGACAAAGTATATCCATCTAAAATATTAAATTTACAAAACTCTAAAATAGAATTTTTATTTGATAAAAAATATAATTTACATGAAACATTAGCAATATTAAATAAATTAGATTATTCATTTCAACCAAAATTTTTAGTTATAGATAATTATAATAAAATTACATCTATTTATTTAAAAAATAATTTATTTGTACCAATTTATCCTGAAAATTCTACTGATTTAAAAAATAAAATAATAAGTTATTATGAATTAGATGAAGAAAACTTATTAAACTTGATAGATACATTACAGAATTATTATTTATTAGAAGAGAGAACTGGTGGTCGTATTAATATTAGACCATATCAATATTTCTACAATAATAAAAATAATATTAATGGTTTCTTATCAAATACAGGTATATATTTACCTGTTAAAGAAACTAAAATAAATAAAAAAATAAAAGAACAATTAAATTTTTATGAAATTGATAAATCAATAAAAGAATATGATGATAAAGTAACTAAATTAAAATTTAAAGAGAAAAATAATTTAGCAGAATTAAATGATATTTTAGACAAAATACAAAAGAAGTATAATACAAACTTATTTAAAATTAATAAGTATGTAGTAAATAAAAATGAAAAGATAGATGCGGTTGTTTTAAATAATGATATTTTAATACCAATAGACGAAATAAATATTGAAAATATTAGTAAAAGTAAATTAATAACAGACTTTAAGGTTGAAAATTATGAAAAATATATTGATGATTCATATGAATTAAGTAGAATATCAGATTATAGAATAAAATGTATCCCAATTAGTGGTATATTAAATAATAAAACTAAAGAATATATTGGTATTTTAATAGAAAGTAATTATAATATCTATTTTGAAGATATTGAAAAATTTAATATAACTGATAAATTAGGTAATGATTATAAAATATTGAAATTAATACAACATGACTTAATTTATAAAACAATAAATACAAAAATGTTTGATAAAACGATAAATATGGATAAAAGGCAATTAAGTGTTCAAAAATTAAAATATTTGAAAGAGATGTATGAAATAATAAAATATGAATTACATTTATTTATTCATGATAATGATAATCGTGATTTATTATTCTTTTTAAGTACAATTCTAAATTTAAATGCAATATCATCTGACCAGAAAAAATTTATAATTTATCCATTGATAAGTTTATCATTAGACAGTATATTAAAATTAAAGATAGATGATAATACAAGATATCCAAAATTAAATGAGTTTTTAACTTGTAATTCAGGGGATGGTTGTAATAATAATGAGTTATGTGCAAGAGAAATAACAGGTGAAATAAATAAAGTTAAAAAAGTGGATGATTATATATTTATGACTGCTAATAAAAAATTAAATGCAAGTAACTTAGGTAGAACAGTATTAAAATATATTGAACAAGGAATGAATCTTTATAATAATATTATTGAGAATAGAAGAAAAAAGATATTTTGTAAAACAAGATTTATAGATAGTATAGATTTAATTGGTCTTAAAAACATGAAAAATAAGATTGTAGAGGAGTGTATAAAGAATAACTATATGAAAAATCAGATATTAGAAACTTATACTCGTACAATTAAAGAGGATAAATATACATTATATCCAGAATTAGAAATATTATTAAAGGGTGAAGAGTTAAATAATATTGATTTAAGTACTTATTATGAGAATTTAAAGAAAGATTTTTTTAATAAATGGGTTGTTTTTGATGAAATTGAAAAAGATGAGAAAGAAATAGATTTAGAATTAAATAGTATAGACAAATGTAAAGTAGGTAAAATAACAACCAATAATATAAAATTTACAATAATGAAAAAACAAAATAATAATAATAGCATAATAACGAATAAGTTAGAGATAGATGATATTGAATATAGCATTTTATCAGAGAAAATAAATAGATTAAATTTAGTTTTAACAAAATATGAAATTGGGGAGGTAAGTAATTATAAAATAAATAAATTAAATAAAACAAAAAGACTTAAATTATAAATATATAAAGAAAAATGTAAAAATAATAAGATATATTAATGGTTCAAGGAGAGATTGTAAATGAAATGGAAGATTATTCAGATTATACTTTTTTATTAAGAACAGTTCAAGCTAGTGCATTTAGAACATTAATAGAAGCATTAAAAGATATATTAACAGATGTTAATTTGGAAATAGACCCAACTGGTGTTAAAATTATTGCGATGGATAATAATAGAATTGCGTTAATTCATATGAAATTATTAGCAAAAAACTTTGAAAAGTTTTATTGTCCAAAAGCTTTAGAATGTGGTGTATCAATGTTAAGATTATTTAAATTATTAAAGACTTTATCACCAAATGACACATTAACTTTATTTATTGAAAAAGAAGAACCGAGTGTTTTAAAAATCCAAATTGATACCGCGGAAAAGAACTTAAAACATACTTTTGATTTGAAATTAATGGATATCGATATTGAAAAGGTTGATGTTCCACCAACTGAATTTGAAAGTGTAATTAGATTACCATCTAGTGACTTTCAAAAGTTATGTCGTGAGATGAATGCATTAGCGGAAGAGATTGAAATTAAATCAGCAGGGAATCAATTAATTTTTAGTATCAGCAATGAATGGGTTAATCAAGAAACTATTATAAGTGAAACAAATACTAGCAATGGTTTATCATTTTTACAAAATTCATCTCCTGATGAAGTTATTGAAGGCGTATTTAGTTTGAAATATTTAGTATTATTTTCTAAATGTACAAATTTATGTCCAAATATTGAAATATATTTAAAGAATGATTACCCAATTATTATAAAATATTCAGTAGCAAATTTAGGAGAGGTTAAATTTTGTTTAGCCCCTAAAAATAAGAATGATGATTAAAAAGTTAATAAATAAATTTTTAAAATAATAAATTTTATTTTAGAAAATTAATTATATTATGGTTATAAAAAAATAATAATATAATATATAATGGCAAACCGTATTTATAATAAAATAACAGAAGTACAAACAAGGGTGAATAAGATTGCAGAAGTACGTGATTTTACTAATGTCGGTAGTGTTTCAAATACAACACCAGGTAATCCAATATATCAAACATCTGGTAGAAATGGAACAGCTGTAACATATGATAGATATGCTACTCACGCAGCGATTCAAGTTATGCAAAAAGGTGGTTCGGCTTTTGATGCAGCAATTGCAGCAATGGCAATGTTGGGATTAACTAGACCAGGTAATTGTGGTATTGGCGGTGGTGGTTATGCAGTATATTATAATGCATCTACAGATCGTGTAGAAACAATAGACTTTAGAGAAGTTTCTTTATTAAAGACAAATCCACATATGTTTTATAGAAATGGTAGTTTATTATCAATATCAGCTACAACACCATATAGACAAACACAAATGGATGCAGTAGGTGTACCAGGAACAGTAGCATTTTGGGATGATTTAATAAACTTAGGATTAACAAAATTATCATTAGCAGAAAATTTATATCCAACAATAGATTTAGCTAGAAATGGTTTTCCAATTGATCAAACATTTAATGATTTAATAGCTAAAGATAATAATTTTAAAAAATTAAGATTATTTACATCATCATCTAGTTTATATTTACAAGATGCAAGTAATGGTTATCCAGTTGGTTCAACACATAGAAATCCGGATTATGCATTTACATTAGAAGAAATAGCATATGGTGGTTGTAAAGAATTTTATAGAGGTAACATTGCAAGAGATATCGTAAATTGTGTAAATACTCCTCCATTAGTTGCGACACCCGAATGGGATATTAGTGGTGCTCCAATGTCTTTAGAAGATTTATCATTATATCAAACTAGAAGAAGAGAACCATTAAAAACATCTTTTAGAGATTGTTCGGTATTCGGTTGTAGACCATCAACAAGTGGTGGTTTAACTTTAGCAATGATGTTAAAATTTTATGAAAAACTTATTCCTAATCCATTAACAGCAACGGATGCATCAGGTTATCACGCAAGATTATTAGCATCTAGATATGCATTTGCAGACAGAGGTGTATGGATGGCAGATCCAGAATTTTTTCCAGTACCAGTAAATGGTTTATTAGATGATAGTTATTTAAATTCTAGAGTAGCATTAATGCCTACACAATATGATGGTACTAAATTAACAGCTACAAATGGTTATCCTACAATAGCATATGATTTATCTGGTTTAAATTACACTATTTTACCAAATCAATTATCAACTGATTCAACAAATAGTTCTACAACAGGATGTATATTTGCAGATAAATATGGTAATGTTATCAGTTTAACATTTACAATTGAACAAATATTTGGTACAGGATGTGTTGTACCTGGAAGAGGATTTATTTTAAATAACGAAATTACAGATTTTGATACTGTAGCAGTTGGTAATAAATTACCGGCAAATGGCCCAGAATCTAGAAAAAGACCCCGTTCTAGTATGGCACCAACATTATTATTAAAAAATGGAAAACCAATAGTAGCTGTATCTAGTGCAGGTGGTACTGCAATTATACCTACAAACTTTAATTTAATTGTTGATATGATTGATAAAGGTTTAGACCCATCAGGTGCATTAAATGCAGGAAGATATTTCGATAGAAATGGTGGAAATATTCAGTTAGATTATAAAGGTCAAGTTGGATTAAATAATGCGGATTCACAATATACTTTATTAACTTCACAAATGGGTTATCCTACTGGGTATTCATCCTCCGCATATTTTAGAAGCGGAACATCTACTACTGGACCAATATTACCAATATCACATGCATGTGCGCTTAAAATTAACCAAACAACAAATGTTCAAACTGCCGCATTTAATTGGGCTGAAAATAAAGGTTCTGCTGAAAATGTAACTCCATTATAAATTAAATTATTTATTTTAATAAGTTTTATAAATTTAATAAAATAAATTATTATTTTAATAATGACTAAATAAATTATTTTAGATTATTTAATTTCTAAAAAAATAAATAACATATTTTAAAATATTTGTTAAAGATATATAGAAATGGCAAATCGTTTAAGAATGCAAATTACAGATATTATATCTGATGTATCTGAAAATATTATAACAATAAATGCGGTTAATTCAGTAGTATCTGGTAATACAGGTTCCTTATCTACTGTTAGTACCCAATTATCCGATGTATCTGGTAGAGTGCATGCGGTTATTATAAGGGATGGTTCTACAAACGATGTTAAATCAACTACAGCTCATTTTGGAAAACAAGTGTGGGCTCCATCTCAATGGAAAACAGATTTTACAACTTCTGCATTTGGTGAAGCAATCGATGTTAATGATACTGTTAATCAAACTGGATGGTATAGTTGTAATTTAGGTGTTAAAAATAATCGTTATAATCCAGGAGAATGGAAAATTACTCGTGAATCAGTCAAACACTTAAAACACTTTAAAGCGGTGCCAATGTTACATTCAGGTTCATTTACAAGTTATCATCCAATTTCAGATGATAAATATATTTACACAGTATCGACTTGGGGTACAGAATTAGATGCATTTAAAACAGCAGTCAATTATTTCTTATCTAATACGAAAGCTTATCAAGTTGCATTTGGTTTACCAGATGCAGCATATTGGACAGGTGTTTCATCTGGCTCTCACGGAACAGGTGATTATTCTATTTTAACTAAAATGGACCGTTTTACAGGTGAAATCTTAGGTTTTAAAACTATGAATGATATTACAGGTGTTTATCCTGATCCTTCAAGTCAATATTATTATGCAAAAGCATTTGGTGATAGTGCATTAAGAGGTGGTATTTATTCTTATGGAGATTTTTTATATGTTCCATCTGCTTCATTAGGTTTTGCATCAATTACTAAACTTAGAAAATCTGATTTATCTAGAGTCGCAACTGTTCAAATAGCAAGTGTTAATAATGCTAATGACCGTGTTGTTACTGGTCAAAAAGTACCTAAAACAGTTGTTGGTGGAATTACAACATCATTCTATACAGCTGAAGAATCTGCTTTAATAAATAGATGGACAAGAGAATGTATTGTTTTACCACCAGTTCCAGCTTCAAGTGATAGTAATAGAAGATTATATCCATTAGTTATTGTTGCAACTTCTCCACATGCACAATATGAATTAACAGCTCCAGGATTTGAACACTATTCATCAACATATGGTAAAACTAATGCAGGACAATTATATGCTTACTATGATAAAGGAACAACATTAGATTTAGCATGGACATATTCTACTGCTCCAACTCCAATATCTGCAGGTGAAAAATTATCATCATTATCTTTTCCATTTGAATATGATTATGATATTTCTCAACAAATGGTTATTAAAGGTGCAAGAAAAACTCAAATGAGAATTCACTATCCAATTAAATATATTACTAAGACTGGTGATTTTTCAGCAGATGCATCTCAAGCATTTTATCAAGATAATGTTGTCAAAGTACCTATCTTTTTTGAAAATGATACGGATGGTATTGCTGTTGGTCATACTTTAAAATGGGGTTATATTAACTTAAACTTAAAAGTTGATTTATCTGGGGACTATGTTAATGGCTTTTCTGAAATATTAAGAGATGCTTCTGCTGGTTCAGGTTTTGATATATCTGCTAATTATCCAGTGTATAAAACATATAATGATGCTAGTATTGCAACTAGAGATGCTAGTAACGGAGTAGCAAGAGCTGATTTTAATCCGAACACTTTATTAAGATTTACTCCTGATGCAAGTAATAATACATTTTTACCATATACTATACCCGCAGTCAATCAATGGGGTATAGTTGGAGGTTTAAAAAGAGGTGCAGATGTTAGTGGTATTATTACTAATACTACAACCTTATTACTTGACCATACTAAAGCAACCGGAACAACAGGTAGAGTAGTTACAGGAGCTTTTATAGCTAATTTAGCTACCCCAGCTGTCAGAATTTTATATAGTAACGGTGTTGGACAAAAAGTATTAGACCAATATGAAGCTTATTCCTTAAATTATTATGGTGCAGGTATATGGGGTTCATTAGCATATGATTCAGTAAAAGATACTATTTTTGTTCCAACTGCAAATATTAATTATGTTCCATTAGAAGAAATGGAAATGATTCGAGAATGTCAAACATTAATGACAAAAGTTAAAGATGATGCAGGAAATTTATATCCAGACGTATTAACTGATTTATCTAATAACTTTGGATTACAAGGATGTACTAGAAGTCAAGGTAACTGGTATTCAGATAAACCAGGTCCATTTCCAGGTCAAATTGCATCTTCAGAAGAAACTACTCTTGCCGCATTAAAATGTTTCCCAGCTAAATTTGCATTAGAAACTTCTGGTCCAAGACAAGGAAAACTTAAATTTGTAAATGGTATTCCTCAAATGAATAATATTCCAACTGCTACACCATATATTGACCCTGCAACCCAGAAACCTGTTGCTGGTTCTATTTACTCTCCATTAGCCGATGCGTCTTATTCATTTGCATATGCTGCTTGTAGAAGACATATGAAAGCAATCGAGTTAGCAAATGAAGTTATAGATGTTGCGGGATCTGAACGTATTAAACGTTGTTCAAATGCAGCAATTGTTGCACTTGATGCAACAAGTGGTGCTCTTAAATGGTTTAAAAAATCTAATGCAGCTGATATTATGGGAGAACATTATATCTTAAACGTTTTAAGTCCTCAAATTAGACCTACCAGAGGTATGAATGCTGATCATGTTTCCGGTGTTGTAATTCCACCAACTGGCCGTAACGCTTTTACTATTAATAAAAGAAATACTTTATATATGTTAAATTTAGATGGTTCAGGTGTTTCTTCTTCTGGAACAACATTTACTGCAGGTTTCACTGTTCCATCTGGTAAAGACACATTTCAAGGTAACGATGGTATTGATACTATGCGTGACCCATATGTTACACCTAGGATATCTCCTGGTGTGTATAATAATGATTATGTGAAAGGTCATTATCAAATTACATATCCAGCTAATATTGCTAGTAATTTAATTCAAGGTGGTATGTGGGGTGGTTGTGCAGCTGATACTACTGCTATGTTTGGTGCAAATCCAAGTCAATGTGGTTTCGGAAATATATCATTTACAGATGTAAGTAATGCGTATAATGTTGTTCCTTCGGTAACAGATTCTAGTTTTGTAGATTTAATGAAATTATCTCCTAATCCATATTTTGCAATGACAAGATATTGCGACCGTGTTAGAGTTACAGGTTTCTTAAGTACTATTAGTAAAAATTGGTATGAAGAAACTAACAGTATGGCTGAAAGTGATACTAATTTTACTAATCCAGTATTTTTAGATTGGGCAAGTAATTATAAACGTGGTCGTATTGCTGCTGTATCTAAATTTAGTTTATCTACTGGAAAACCAATATTTGAATCATTGAGAGAATGTGGTTGGGATTATAGAGGTTCTGCTGCAGGTTATGCAATTACTTTAACTAAAGATATGTTTATTTATGCTTCTTTAGATGGTCAAATTCGTTTCCACGATATTAGAAATGGTGCTCATATCTATACATATAGTGTTCCAGGTGCTTTTAACTCAGGTACTCCAGTTGTAGGTGGTATGCTTTATGCACAAGATGGTCATAATAAATTCTTTGCAACAAATAGTAACTTAAACAGATTTGTAAGATTATTAACAGTTGATGGTATCTAATTTACTTAATTTATTTTAATAAGTTTTATAAATTTAATAAAATAAATTTTATTTAAGAAAAATATTAATATAAAAAGATATAATATAAATAATGCAACGTATTTATAAATTTCAACAAGATAATACTACTTTAAATAATACATTAAAAGCATCTGTCTTTAAACCAAATACGAATACAATTAGTTTTTCATATCCGGCGCCACAAAGAGGTGACTTAGCAAGTGTTAGATTTATACGTACTGTAGTTCCAGGTGATATAGTTGGTTCAGCTCCATTATTAAATGGTCCAGCTCAACCAGTTGATGTATATCAAATGATTTATTATAGTTCTAATTCAGATAATAATAGTAGTGTTGAATTAGTTAGTGGTACTTTATGTATTCCTAGTAATATAACAAAATCTAAAGTTATTGTTTTCGGTAGAGGTGCCGCATTAGCAACAGATGATGCAAACACTTCATCATGGCAATATATGGATGGTTCAAGTTCTATATGGACTACAAAAACACCTACTTCTCGTAATACTGAATTAAGAGCATTAGGTAATATAATCCATTCTGGTGTAGGTTACGTTCATCTTTCTCCAGATGGTTTTGGACTTGGTGTATCTCTAAATAAAACATCATTATTTACAAATTACTTTAGTTTTATTAATCCACAAGTTGATATGTTAAGAGCTTTTAGAAAATATTTAGAATATACTAAATCTATTCGCAGTATTTTATTTCAAAATAAATTTACTGGACAACAATTAGAATTTATTTATACTGGTTATTCTGAAGGAGCAATGTGCGGTGCAGGTGTTGCAAATGAATTTATGCCAGGTGTAAGTCAATCTATTCCACAAAGTGAAGCTATATTATTTAAACCGGTTAAAATTATATTAGGTGCTAGTTTGCAATCTAAACCATATTTTGATTACTTATATGCGAATAGAACAACTCCAGAAACTAGATATATTAATAATACAATTATACATTTAATATTATCTGTTATATCCGGAAATTATAATGTACAAGGATTTGCAACAGATAACGCAAAAGCTAATATATTACCTGCATATGAATATGATTTAAATAGAACTTTATCTGAAACCCTTGCAGGAACTAATCCAAACTTTAACACAACATATTCTAAAATTATTTATGATTATACTGTTAATGCAGGTACATTAATTGCTACTGGAGTACAAGCACCATATTTAGATACGAATACAGGTGTGTTTTATGCAGATTGGAAACAATTATTACGTGAAAATAGTATAGTATATTTATCACAATTAATTGATAATAATTTACCATCTGTATCTAGGTTACGTAGTTTAGTAGATTTAAGCAATGTACCAATTGCAAATATTTATTCACAACAAGATGAACTTATTAGACCAGTTGATGGAGTAGATCAAGCAAAGTCAATTTATCTAAGCTCTAATTTTGGTCCAGATGTTATAGGTGTTGGTTTTAAATTTGCAGGTGCAAATAAAACATTATCATATGTTGATACAATTACTGGAGGAGATTTAGCTATTAATCCTTATACTGGTACAGAGGCGACAATGTTAGGTAGTATAATTAATCAACCGAATAATAGCTATGCGACATATATGGTAGATGCAACTGGATATACATCTGCATTATGGGGACATGGTAATTTTGGTATAGTTTATGCAAAATATTTAGAATTAATCTTAGCTCAATTTAATTAATATAAAATTATAAATTTAATAAAAATTATAATTTTAGATTTTTGTTTTAATTATAATATTTGTTTTAATTATAGAGAAATGGCAAGTCGTCTTTTAAACAGAATAAACTTAGTTCAAAGTGATTTATCTAATAATAGAATATCTGTAGTAGATGTATCAAGTAATTTATATAGAGTTGCACAATTTGATTCAAGTAGAAACGCTACATTATCAAATATTAAGTCTCTTTTAAATACTAGAGAAATATATAATGATACATATACTTATCCAAATGGTATTGGTCCATATCAAATTGATGCGATACCAGTTTTATTAAAGGATAAATTTAAAATGCCTAAATTTAGTGCAAACTCAATTGGGTTACAATATAAAAACAACAGCTTTTATGATACTCCAGCAGCAGCAGAAACAGTTGTTTATGTTCCATCTAAAAGAACTACTTTACAAACCACAAATATCTTTTCGCAAACAACTGCTAATACAAATAATAATTTAGGTCATTTCCAAATTTCATTTGAAGATTGGGCAGTATTAAGAAATGGTAAGGCAAATCAATCTGGTTGGTTGGGAACTAGTTTAGCAAATAAAGTCCAATCATTCGTAACATCTGCTAGTAATCCATCTACTACAGATGCTAGTAGAAATGTTTTATTACAAGCTATTTTAACAGATGCAGATTATGCTACAATTAAAAATAATGTTAAATTACCATTTAAAGTTTGGAATCAAGTTACAGATGGTAGTGGTGGTTTTCAATTTACTGATTTATTAGATTTAAGTGGTGTTGCAATTAAAAACCAATTAGTTGATAATTCTTATTTTAATACTCAAGTTGTTAATAGTTCGTGGCCATTAGATGGTTCTGGTCTTCCAACTGAAATTTTACCAATAGCACAAAACGTTAATTCAAGTAATTCTAAAATGGGTTTGTGTATATACTTTTTAGGTAATGGTCAATTACAAGCGGATCCTACATCAATATTACCATCATTAATAGCTTCATTAGGTTATGTTGTATTAGTTTGTGCTGGTAATCCTCTCAATGGTGATGGTTTAGTTACTAAATCCGCTACTACTATTTCTAAATTATTAGCAGATAAAGTTATAGATTTAAGTCTTAACAGTTTTACTAATGATTATTATATTTCTCCAAATACTTGTTATGGTGCTCCAGATAATACAACTGTTGGTTCAGGTTCATATAATAGAATTAACTATAGAAACAGTGGTATGGCACCAGAAGCTCAAGTCATTTTTGAAAGATATATATATCAACAAATATGTATTCTTAAAAAATTAGGTTTATATAACTTAATCGATTGGACAAATGTAGTATCTGGTGGTATGTCAGGTGGTGGTTATGCATTAAATATTATTCATGATATGTTAAACAATAATGGTAAAACTAGATATTTTACATTAAATAATACTGATGGTTCTAGTAAAAATATTTATCCTGATTTAGTTAAAGTAAAAGCATTATTAGGTTATCAAACTGTACATTATGAATTATCTAGATTAACAGAAGACCAAAAGATTCCAGCAGGATATACAGATGATATCGGTCGAAATAATCAATATAATATTGGTATTAATGTATTAAGATGTCCAATGGTTTATATTACTGGTGATGGTGATGCTTATTCTAGATCTTTACCATATGAAAACTTATTTAATTCTAATGCACAAACAATATTCCAATTAACTAAAAAACAAGGTGATTCTGCAACAGATATTATTTTATCCCAATGTGCTGTTATATATAAACCTTCTAATGGTCATTTAACAAGTGTATCCTCTACTCAAGATTTTACAGAAGCATATGTTGGTTCATTATGGTTAAATTGGTTAAATGGTGGTTTACAAATACCAAAGAATGCTACATTACCAGAATTAAATAATATTATGCAATCTGGATTAAATAAAAATAGTTTATATTTACAATATGATGATTATAAATCATTAATTGTATTACAACTTGCTGCTCATAGATTTTTAGGTAATAATTATCCATTACCAACAAGTATTTATTCTACTGTAGGTTGGAGAGTTGATTCTATGCCAACCCATTGTGATATTACTACAGAACATCAATATATGAAAGTTGGTCCTAGAACTTTATTAGGTTACGACGCTTCATATAATTTAACATTAACAACTGGTGCAACAAATACTGGTGGTAATTTAGTTGGTAATACTGCATCATTATCCGTTGATGCATCTAAAAATTTAATTTCTAATGCAAATGGAATGAAATTTGCAGGTTTTGAATTAAAAGTAGATTCTTATGGAAACATAGTTATTGGTTAAAACATCAAATAAAAAATAATTATTATTCTATAAAATAAATTTTAATTTTATAGAAAAATATAAAATAATAAAATATACAGATAATATATATATAATGAGTAAGATCATATTCAATCGAGATGTTGAAGTAAAAGGCTTGCCTATAAATGGTAAAATCAATGAATTAAACTCTACAACAATGAAGTTTGAAAACAGTAACATTTTAAATACTGTACCAAAACAAATTGCAGTTAATACAGTTGATAATACAAACAGTAAAAGATATATAGATATCGACGGTCCAACTAGTGAAAATATTCAATATTTACAACTTGATAAAACTACTACAATTCCAACTTCAAATGCAGGTACTTTTAATACAGTTTTTTATGAAGATGCAAGTAGTTCATATATGTTTGGTTTTTCAACTCAATCATTATATTATAGTACATTACCTGGTTTAGCTGCAGATACTAATAATAATAATGCAAGTACTAAAAGAGAAATGTATAATTTAATGCAAGATATTAGTTTAATTGACGCATCATCATTAGTTGTAGACCAAAGTTATAATACTTTTGTATCATTATGGGGAAGACCAGAATTTGGAACTCCAAGTTTTTCATCATGGTATATTAGTCAAAACGCATCTATTAAATTATCAACTGGTGCTGAAAATTTTTGGGCTTGGGGAACACATTTAATTGTTTGGAGATATGATTTAAAAAATAATACTTTAATCTCTAGATCATTAGCTAGTATTCTTAGACAAATAGACCCTACAAATGATGTTTGGAAAACAGCTACAGGTGGTCGTGGTCCAGTTACATCATTAGGTGATGGTCGTTTCTTAATTAATTCAGTTAATCCAACTATTAGTTCAGTCATATTATACGATAAAGACCTTAAAGGATTAGCAAATATAAACTTATCATCATATGGTTCCGTTACTATACCTGACCCAAAAAATATTAGTCCTACAGATTATCAAGCAAGAGCATTATATTCTTTTGGTATTAATACTGATCAAATTAACAATATTACCGTTAAAAAATGGTACCCTAGCGATTTAAATGGTATAACATATAAATCATTATATACGAATGAAACTGTAAATGTATTTAATAATACAGATGGTTTAGCGACATTTATTTATCTTAATAGTTCTTCTCAAGGTCAATATGATACTGTTGATAAAAGTTCTTCATTTGTTACAACTGGTATTATGTCACCATTAGCAAGTACTAAATGGAATAATTCAACAGGTAAATGTATTTGTTATTCATTAAATAGAGATAATTCAGATAATTTAGTTTTTACACCAATTAGAGTATATAATACTTGTCCAGATAATTATGAAGCGAATGATAAACTTAAAATAGAATCTTTTGTTCAATGTCCTGATAAAACAACAAAAGAAATTTTAAAAATTAATTATCCATTAGTTGATAATAGATCAAGTGTTATTGATTTATCCGGTTATGAACAATTTAGACCACAAGCTTGGAATGAAGGTTATAATAGGTTTAAATTTAGTGATGGTTCTAATAATACATTACCAATTTCAACCGGATTACAAAGATTTTGTGTTTCTATTGCGGATATTTCTGGTGTTATTAATACTCCCGCAACTGCTACTTTACTTGCAAATAGAGGTAAATGTTACTATTATCAAGATATTTATGCTACAACATATAGAAGATTATTAGATTCAAGTAATAATGTATATTATAAACAAGCGAGTTTATATAATGAACCGAATGATACTGGTTTATTATTTACTCAATTATCTGATCCAAGTTGTGCTTTTTATCCAGGTGATGGAACAATTGGCGGTCCAACAAGTAGAAGATATAAAAATTTAGATACAAATATTTGGTATTATATTAATTCAAATGGTGATTATACAGTAGATGGTACTACAAATGGTTCTCAAGACCCAGTTGAAAATAATTTTAAATTAGTTAGAAAAGAAATTATTAATAATGGTTTTGTTAAAAGATATATGTTTACTCCATATCAATTAGATGGGTCTCTTAAAACATTTAATAAAGATATTTCTTCTAATTTATTAAATCCAAGATTACCACCATTTACTGCAAATGATAATAATCGTAATCCAGGACAACAATTAATTTATGCAAATTTTCATTTTAGTAATGATCACGAATTTGACTCTACACAATATTATTATTCTAGACCAATGCCATTAAAATGGGAAGATACTAGAGAATATATTAATTCAAATGGTAGTTATTTATATGCATATAGTTTTGCAAATGCTCGTGCTAATCCAAATAAAGGTCAAATTAAAGATATCAGTGGTGAATATGTACAAGAATTCTTTAGATTATGTCAAAGTGCGCAAGGTGACTTATCTGGTAATCATGATGTTCAAGTTTTATTAGAAGGAAATGATTTCTATGATTTATCTTCAAATCCTACTGGTGGTATGTCAAATGCAGAACAAGTCCCATCCGGTCATATTGTATTTAAAGTAAAGGGTAGTGTTTTAAATTGTCAACCAATGGTTTTACAATTTACTGAATCTATGACTAATAATTTAACATTAACTGAATTTATGGCTAATCAATTAAATTTTTATGGTGCTGGTATTTATAATCAAAATAGTTTATTAAAAGATGATAATGATGATTACCATATGATTATTGGTTCTGCAAACGGTAATTATGCTAATATTTCAGAAATGTTATATCCAGCAGAATATGCTGCTAGAAAAGTTATTGTAGAAATGCAAAAATTATTAGCTGGACAACCAAATGAATTACCTATTAGTAAAGAAACTGCATTAGCCTTAGGTTTTGGTAATATGAATACAACCGTTCAAGAACCATTCGCTGGTACTTATTCTACAACCCCTGGATTTAAAACTGTTATTACTGATTTAAGTGGTTCCGCAACTAGAACACCAGGTATTCTTTTAGAAACAACTCTTAGAGGTATTTCTGATTTCTTACATAGAACAAGTTGTTATGCAGCAAATTATTATAGTGATTTATCTTCTAATTACATGTTAGCAAATGGTAATATAGTTCCTGTTAGAAATGATGTTACAAATACTAATATTTGGAGTTATCCACTTCGTGACCCATTAGGTACTCAAGCAATATTTACTGGTAAGCAAATATCAGAATGTTTTGATTTTGTTGCTTATTTACATGAACTTAGAGGTAGAGTATTTTCTGCAAGACATAAAAGATTTATTAATAATAGATCTGCAGTTGTTAATCCTAAAACAATGGAACTTGAACAAATTATTTCACATAGATTTGCAGATACTGAAGTTTATCATTCATTCCCAAGAGAATATTATAAAGTTACAGTTGATTCTATGCAAGTTGATAATGGTAATAATAGAGATGAAATTAATTCAGTTGTTACTGGTGGTGAATATGGTGCTCTTGCAGGTAAAACACATATTAAAGTTTTTAATAAATCAAAATTAACAGGTAAAAAAGCTAAACTTATTAGTATTGATGCTAGTAGAAATAACTTTGCTTGTTCATATGATGGTATTTTAGGAAGACAAGAATTAGGAAATGAAAAATATGAATATGGTAATGATGCTATGTTTATTAATTATACTAGTCAAGCATCTATTTCTGGTCAAACAGTATATGCTGGTAAATATAATAATAATGATATTTATATTAATAAACAACCAGCACAAATGAATGCAGAATCCGCAAGTAATAAAATTTATTTCCCAATTATACCAATTTTAGATGGTGTTCAATATAATGGTTTTGAAAACATTAGAAATATAATTAAATCTGAAGATGGTAAAGCATGGATTTTACCAAGAAGACCATCTGATAATCATCAATCTGCTTTAGAAACTGTATCTGGTCAAGGTATAACTGCATCAAATTGGCAAATGCATAAATCTAATATGTTCACAATTATTAGAGGTTTTACTGCTGATAACTCTGGTAAATTAAAATTACTTTGGGTTACAATTACAAATAATCATAAACCATTTGATTTAATAAATGATAATAATCCACAATATGGTGGTAATAATTCGGGTCTTCAAGGTATATCTGTTGTTAATGATTTATGTTTTGTTCCTGTAGTTGGTAGAGAATTACATGTTCTTAATTGTCAAAGCGGTGAAGTATTACAAACATTCTTTGGAAATGACTTCGATTATGATGAAATACAAAAACCATATAAAACATCAGCATTACAATTAACTCAACCAGATGTTGTTGGTTTTGGTAGTGTTCAATATGTTGATGGTAAATTATATATTTATTCTGGTTATAATAGAGGTGGTGCTACAGTATCAGCACATTCTAGAAAAATATTTGAATTATCTGTTAAATTTAATACAAAACAATCAATTAATTTATCTAAATTAGATATTAGTGGTCAAACATATTCTCTTGTTAAATCAAACTTAGGAAATATTACTAAAGATGTTGTATTTACTGAACAAGATACTATTAGTTATAACAATAATAATTTTATTTTAATTACTACATTTAATACAAGAGACCAATATGCTAAATTAATTAAAGGTTATAAACAAATTGACGCACAATATGATGCTTTATATCATTCAGGTGTTACTGCAATTGCAATTAGCACTACTGATAAATCTTTTAAGAGATTTTCACAATCTTCTAAATTCAGTGATAAATTTGTTAATGGTGGTTCTTGGTATGAAAATACATCTATTGCATATAATGATATTTCTAGTAATATATTATTTTTATATGCAGGTCAAATTCCAACTAGAGCATATAATCAATCTCCATTCTATATTAATAAAAAACAACAAATTGAAGCAAAAACTGCTAGAAACCAAAAGAGATTATTAACTGAATATTATAGAGCTAAGAGTTTAACAGGTAGTACTTATCCATATCCAGATAATGGTTCATTTGTAGGTAAAGATATTGTTACAATTCATAATAACATGAGATTTTTAGGATATTGGAATAAAACAGATAATGCTATTACAAGTGCAACTGCATATAATCCAACTTTTGACCGTTATAATTCTACAGGCGGTGCTTCTGGTAAATCCCAATTATGGCATCAACCATTAGAATTTACAGATGTTGGTGGTCCAAACGGTTTAAATTCAAGATTATATCCAACACCAACAAGTAATTAAAATTATAATTAAATAACAATTTATTTTATATTAAATATAATATATATTCTATTATATATAATATGGATTCAACTAATATATATGAACTTATTGGTGATAATATAACTTATATTATTGATAATTTTAAACATAACAATAATATAGTTAGAGTATTCTTAACTGGAGATAGTAATGATAAATTACCAAATGCTGTAGATTTTATTCAACTATTTAAAAAAACTGCTGCTAAAGAAACCTATGAATTTTCTATTACAAACAATTCAAGCGGTATATTAATAATTAATCCAGGTGATAATATGATTTTTAAAGATAATATGTATATTATAGCACCAAATGAAAAAAAGGAGTTTATAGCATGTATTTTTTCAGTAGAACCTTGTGTAATAGGTATTGTGAAAAAATAAGATACTATTTCGTTTTATAGAAAAATATTTTTATCAAAATAGAATTATTTTAATAATAATATCACTTATATATATATATATAGATGTCGTTTTCAGTCAAAGCAGGCAATTTAGCAAATTCTGGTTTTTATCAAGTTTTTAAATCACTTGCTAATAAATCTTATACAATTACTTATAATTTCCAATTATTAGCTGGTTCTTCATGTAAAATTATCATTCAAGACGAATTTGGTACTAAATTAGTTAATGATACAACAATTTCTGATAACTTACAAAAAACAGGTACTATTACAGTTGTTGGTAATGGAAACAATGTATCAGCTGGATTAATATTTCCAACAGCTAATTCATCCCAAACTATTAAAGTAAATAGTTTTGTAATTACACGTATTAATTCATCTCAACCAACTTTATATGATACAAGGGTCGTAAATGGAGCATCAACAATATCAGGTGGTTTAATTTTAGATAGTTCAAATAATATAATTTCAGATGCAACATCTATCCAATTATCAACTCGTAGAATATATGAAGATAATTTTTCAATGGTCGACCCAATCGGACCTTATAAGATAGATGCAATCCCAATTTTATGTAAAGAAACATTTGCCATGAATCGTTTTTCATTAAATACTGATTCAGATTTATTATTAAAGGAGTCTTCATTAGTAAATACTCAAAATTATAATGAATTTGTAGTTTTTGTACCAAGCAATAGAACAGATTCTATATACACTCCTGCATTTGGACAAGATGTTGATAATGAAAATAATAATTTAGGTTCATTTAGTAGACCATTAGAAGATTTCTTATTTACAGAAGGTAGAGAAGCCCAAGTTGGAACAACATTATGGAATAAAGTAAATACATTTAAAACCGCAATTACAACAAATGCAAATACTACTTCTGATGCTTCAAGAAATCAATATTTAACAGCAATTAAAACAGATGCAACATATATTCAATTGAAAAACAATATGAAAACTCCATATAAAGTTTGGAATCAAATAAAAGATGGAAGTGGTGATGATTTTATATTTGAAAATTTATTAGATTTAAGTGGTGTAGCATTACAAAATGTATTAGCAGACGGTGTTACAAAAGATAATGTTAAAGTAACAAGTACATCCTGGCCAATAGATTTATCTGGAAACGCAATAAATGTATTACCAATTTCACAAAATACATCTGCTACAAATGGTAAAACAGGTTTATTAATTGTATTCCCTGGTTCAACTGCTACATTAACACCATTCGGTCAGCAAAGTCCTTATTTAGGTTTAGCAGCATCTTTAGGTTATGTAGTTGTTTTAGCAAACCCACAACCATTAATGGGTAGATACACTAAATATGCAAAAAAGAAATCTATGTCAAAATTGTTTGCAGATAAATCAGCAAATAAGTTTGGTGTTACATCAAGTGAATTAAATGATGCATCAAATAATTTTTATTCATCAATGTACGATGCATATGACGTAAATGATGTTACAACTACTGCAAATGGTAGTTTTGCAAGAGCTAGATATAGATACCAAAGTAGAACAAATGATGCTATGAAAATATTTGAATCACAATTCTATCAAATTAAATCAGTATTAAATAAATTAGGTTTAATAAACTATATAGATTTTAATAATGTAGGTGTATTAGGTATAAGTGCCGGTGGTTGGTCTTGTATGGCAAATCATAATTTATTGACAACTAATGGTGCAACAACTTCATTTACACTGAATGATGTGTCTGGTAATCCAATACCAAGTGCAAAACCATATTTATGGAATATTAAATGTATAATTGGTTGGCAAAATACATTATCTGAAGTATCATTATCAAAAGGATTTAAAAATGTTCCACAAGAAGGTGGGGTAGATCCACGTAATTATAATAATAGATATTTATGTGGTTTAGATTACTTAAAAGTACCATATATTAATATTACAAATGATGCAGATATTGGAAGTTTATCAAAGAGTGGTTTAGTTCAAGAAAAAGATTTTTATTATAATCACCAAATGCAAACATTATATCAATTAACTAAACAAAAATCAGAATCAAATTATCAAGCATTAGAAGCATTACATAAATCAATTAATATTTATAGACCTGGTGCATTTCACGGAAGTAGTGAAGGTAAATTAGATTCACGCGATGGTGAATATGGTGGTTACTTTCCATATTTAAATGCTGAATGGAATAATGGATGGTATTTACCAAAATATATAAGTTTTCCTTTTAATAATGTTATTGAAACCGGTATAAAAGACGAATTATTTTATGGTCAATTAGAAGATTTAAAATCATTATATGCATTTCAATTAATGGTTCACAGATACTTAGGTAATGATTTTCCTGTAAATAATCCAGTATTAGCTTCATTAGGTATTAAATATGATATTGCACCGACTCATTGTGATATTTTAACTGATTTTGAATTTGTTAAAGTTGGTCCTACAAATCGTATTACATATGATGCAAGTTATAATATTCAAATAGATAATAGTGGTAATAAGGTATCATTATCAGTCGATGCATCTAAAAACTTAATTACTGATGCTACTTCTATTCAATTAACTAATCGTAAATTATTCGAAGATAAATGGACATTCCCTTATGGTTTAGGCCCTCTTCAAGTTGATGCTATTCCAATGGTTATTAAAGATAAATTCCAATTACCAATGTGGTCTTTAAATCAAACTACTGATGTTTCTGGTGGTGCGGATGTTTCATCTAACGGATATCAAACAAATACTTTATTTGATGTCCCTGCTTGTCCTGAAGTTTTAGTTTTAGCTCCATCCAAGAGAACTACACCTGAATTTACCAATATATTTAGAAAACCATCTGCAAATACTTGTTATGGTCCAGGTGCATTTGCACTATCTTTAGAAGATTTTGGTATTACATATGGTACTGAAGAACGTTTAGGTAGTTTATTATTAGATGCAAGTGGTAAAAGATTTTGGGAACGTATTAATGATTTTAAAACAGCTTGTTTAGCATCTGACCCTACATCAATTGCTAATCGTCAAGCATTATTACCATTAGTTTTAAATCATCCTGATTATGCAACATTATCTTCTAGAGTCAAATATCCATTTAAGGTTTGGGATGTATCTAATAACGGTACAAATTGGACATATGATAATTTAAATCAATTAGTGTCTGATATAAGTGATAATGGTGTCCCAATTCCATTACAAAATGATGTATCTGGTGGTAAATATAACACTTTAGTTACTCGTTCATCTTGGGAAGCATTTTTAGATGCGTCTGGTAATTCAACTTTATTAAATACAACTAATCCAAATGCACAAAGTGGTAAATTAGGTTTATTAATTCATTATGCTGGTTCCGGCGGTGCTCCATCTGTTGGCGATTCTTGGTATTTCCCATCATTATGTGCATCCTTAGGTTATGTTGTCGTATGTACAAACTCTAATCCAATTGCATCTTCACATTGTAAATTAGATTCAACTAATACATTAACTAGATTATTAACAGATTCTTCAAGCGTACCAACACTTACATCTTATAATAGGGCTGTTTCAGATAGTCCATATTATATTTCACATACTGGTTTATATGGTTCCGGTCGTTCTGATTATTTAGCGGCTTCTACATTTTATAAAGGAAGTTATAATATCGGTAATCAATTCTGTTATATTAGATCTCCAGAAGTCGGTAAAATCAATGAACGTTTTATGTATCAAATAAAATGTATTTTAGGTAAATTAGGTATTAGCAATTCTATCAATTATTCCAATGTTATGATTAGTGGTTTATCTGCTGGTGGTAATGGTATCACAACTGCACACAGATTAATATCTGAAAACATTACTGCAAATATTGGTAAAACAATACAATTTACATTAAATGATGTCGCTGGTAATAGCACTGGTACTAAACCATATGTTTTAACACCTAAAGCATTATTAAATTGGCAATCTGTTTTATTTGATTATACACAAAGTGGTAAAAATATTGAAGTTAATAGACGTTTATTAGATATGAATAATATTAATACTTGTAGTATTACTGAATTAAAAGTACCAATGATTACTATTACTGGCGATACTGATTTATGGGTACCAAATCCTTTTAGAAATACTTGGTATAATATGAAATATCAAACAATTTATCAAAACACTAGAAAACAAGTTCTTAAAGAATCTGTATCTAGTAATGCACCTGGATTAGGTGTATCATCCGCATTAGGAAACATTTTACAATTATCAATGGTTTTATATAAATGTGCTACTAATCATTCTGATAATGAATCACCATATGACCCATCTACAACCAGAGACGGTATTACAAGTGGTACATTTATGTCTGGTATTGGTAAAGAATTAATTCGTGGCTGGGAATTAAATCAATATGTTAGTTTTCCTGCTACAGAAGATGTTTATGCATCTGGTATTAAATCTGAATTAGGTTATGTTCAATTTGAAGATATTAAGACTGCATCTGCAATTCAAATGATTGCTCATAGATTCTTAGGTAAAGAATTTCCTATTCCAGCGTCTGCAATCGCATCTTTAGGTATGAAATATGATATTGACCCAACTCATTTAGAAGTTGCTACTGAAAATCAATATCAAAGACTAGGTCCTATTAGTGAAATTTCTTACGATGCATCAAATAATTTAACTATTAACACACCTGCAATTAAATTAACTTCAAGAACAGTTGATAGTAGTTCAGTTGTTCAAGAAGGTCAATCTGTATTATTATCTGCAGATCCATCAGGTAATTTAGCAACAACTGGTATTAGTTTAGGTGGTTTTAAATTAAGAATAGATGCAAGTGGAAATTTAGTTATTGGTTAAATATTTTATTATTTTAAAAATAATTTATTAAAATAATAAAATATTAATATATGATATAGAAATATGAGTAAAATCATTTTAAGTAAAAATGTTGATGTTAGTGGAAACTTTACAACACTTAACTTAATTGCAGGTAAACCTACTGTTTTAAATCAATCAGTTATTAATCCATTAACTGGTCAATTTTCTAAAGCATATCAAAGTAATTTACAATATCCAGAAAGATTTACTGAACAAACTGGTAACTTATATGTTGAAAATAATTTACAAACTAATGGTGAGTGTGATTGTCAAGATTTAGTTATTAATTCTAAAGGGTCATTAGTTCCTAGAGATAACGATATGTTTGTACGTGGTAATTTACAAACTCAACCTGGTTCTATTCAAAAATGTGCATTAGGTTTTGAAGGTGGTTCATATTATACTAATTTACCATTCGGTACCAAAGAATATAAAACTCAAGTTTTCGATGATGCTGGTCCAGTTACCAGACAACTTATTCCAAAAGCATTAAGGCCATTAAATGACCCTAGTCAAAATATTATTTTATGTATTGTAGATGGTATGGGGAAAAATCAAGAATGGCAAGCGAAAGTTGTAAATGATATGATTAAGAAGTATGGTAACTATATGAATAGTGATGTTTCTGATAATGAGCTTAATTATAATGCAAATACTATTGATGGTTCTGGTTCTATAACTGCATCATCTTCAGTTACAGATACAAAATTATCTTGGGAAGAATATTCCAATACTAGAATGGACTTAGACCCAGTATGTGCTGAAATGTATTGGAATAATGAAAAAAATTACTTAGGTGTTAATCCAAGTAGAAATGGTGTTATATTTAAGAAATTTGTTAATGATAATGGTGGTTATATAGTTCCAGATTCAGCAGCAACTGGTTCACAAATGGCAACTGGTCGTTTAACTCAAAATGAAATTATAAATACTGTTACAGATGTCGATTCAACTGCATTTGATAAACCAAGTATTGTTCCACCTCAAGGATTACATTCTAAAGTTATGACTACATACACAACTATTTTTGAAGAAGCAAAGGCAAATAATAAATTAACTTGTATAGCGTCTACTAGTAATATGCTTCATGCTACACCTGCATCATTTGTTTCTAAATCCAATCATCGTGATAATTATACTGATTTAATTAGAACATGTTTTGGTCCAGGTGGTGTTAATCCTAATTTAATATTAGGTCCAATTCCAAACTCTGGTAATGATAGACATCCTACATTATTAGATACTTCTAGTGTTCAAATTGGTAATCCTGTAACAAATAGTGGTATAACTACAAGTGGTGCCGGTGTATATAATTTTCCAGAAATTGAACTAGATAAGGCTTATTGGGATGCATCTTCCATACCATATAGATATGAACCATCTACAGGTAGATACTGGGCATCCGCAATAGCATATGCACGAAGATATGGTTATACTGTTTTAAATAATTATAATGATATAATGGCTTATAATACACCAATTACAATTAATTCTAAGATTTGGTTTGCAGATAATAATGGTTTTACTCCTGCATACATTGCTAATAATACACAACCATTAGCAAGTGATGGTGTTTCTAGAATCTCAAAATATTTCTTAAGACCTGTTAATGGTTCAGGAGCTACCCCAACTGGACATAAAGCATACTTAACCCAAAAAGAAAAAGTTAAAAAGGCGATTGATTTATTAAAAACTGGACCATCTGGTTTTATAATGATGCACGAAGATAGTGAAACAGATTGGGGAGGTCATGCTGGAAATTTTATTTCAGCTGCATTTGAGACATTAGAAGGGTCTAAAGCTATGCGTGATGCGGTTTATAATAGTGATGTTTCTTCTAATACTACTATAATCACTACTCCGGATCACGAATGTGGTGGTTGGACATTTGCTGATGCATCTGGTATATTAGATATGAATGATAGCAGAATTGCACTTTATCCACAAGAATTTTATAATAATTATAAATCCTTTGAAACATTAACTAAAATGCATTTCGCTACAAACTTTTTATCTACTGATTTTACATTAAATGTTTCAACTGTTGCTAATGTTGATAGTTCCGCTGTTTCTATCGTTAATCCTTATTATAATATTATATCTAAATCTTATAATGATTTAAGTGGTTCCGCTGTATTCACAAGTAATGCATTACGTATTAAACAAGGTGCATTAGATAATAGTGCATTATCATATCCAACTGATATTTCTGGTATTTCTGACTATAAAGCTTGGTTAGGTTCTGTTTTTGGTACTACAAATGCATTAAACGTTATTCCAGAAAGATGTTTAGCAATCGTTAAAGATGCTTCTAATAGTTCCGGAGTATATTGTAGAACTATGATTGATGAAAGTGGTAATTTATTACTTGTTAGACCATCTATTAGATTTACAGGTAGTGGTACAAGTTCAAAAGCTGCGTTAGATGCTAGTAGAAATGATGTTTTTACATTAAATGGTTCTGTTACTGTTACATTAAGATTACCAGTTAGTGCTTTAGGTAAGTGGTCTATTGATGCAACTATTAATGATACAAGTATGAATACTATTACTCAATCTTTATTAAAAAATACATACGATAATAATAGATTATATAATACATTTATGGTTGGTTTTGGTAATGATTCATCCGATATTACTAAACTCACTATGTCTAATGCTTTATTAAATGCAGAATTATCTGTATCTTCTGGTTCTAGTACTGTTAAAAACTCTGTACATAGTATTGATTTATGTTCATACATTAAAATGTTAAATGGTAATAAAGAAATTGTTAGACATTATCAAGCTATGTATTTCGATGTTGCCGATGATGAATTTATATCTAAAAATCGTAATGGTGGCGGTGGTACTAACTATTCACATAGTGATAGTATTTGTGAATGTTGGATTAAGAGTTCAAAACTTTATGATAATACATATGCAAACTTAGGTATTAACGCGTGGGGTGGTTCTGGAACTAAACCTAGTGATTTCTTACATAATAAGAGTATTTCATCTATGGGTATCTATAAATTAATGACAGGTACAATCTAAATGATAATTAGTTATTATATATAAATTATTTTTTTATATAATATCTATTTTATGCTAACTTAAACGCTTCTAATTGATTTAGTATATTAGCTCTATCCAAGTCTTTTCCAATAAAAACTAAACAAGATTGGTTATTATGATATGTTTCATCATCTACATGCTCATCTTCAACTTGAAAATCTTTCTCAACGCCATGAAATATTGTTAATTCATTTATATATGGAAATTTTATAATACCTTTCGATCTAAAAACACTATTTTTGCTAATTATATTTTTTAAAACATCAAATAAATTTTGTTCATCTTCACTAAATGGTTTTAGATATTCACATGTAAAACTAATCGAACTAATCGATGAATGAATATTTTCATTTTCAGATGTTAATGGTTTAATATATTTATTATTTGACGTATTATTATTTAATACAAATTGTTCAATATTCTCAATACTATAATTTCCCATTACAATATTATCATAAATTGATTGTGGATTAATTTCTTTTATATAACTAACTATATTACTATATGTTATATTATCAATTAAATCCGTTTTAGAAATCAAAATATAATCTGAATAAGCTATTTGTATTAGTTGTTCCTCTATATTTGTTCTTGATAATGAATTTTTTGCATCGACTATACATAATGTACCTATATAATCTAAATTATGTTTAATTGATGCGTGTGCAACTGTTTCTCTAAGCTTTATTGGATTCGCTAATCCGGTTGTTTCAATAAAAATATATTCTAAATTTTTATGTGTTGTCATTAACATATCTATCGATTGAGTTAAATGCTTGTTTCCTGTACAACAAATGCACGCATTCGAAATAACTTCAATTGCACTATCACTAAGATTTATAATTTTACCATCAATATTGAGTTCAGCTAAATCATTCTCAATAATACCAATCTTATACTTACTTGTTTTAATTAAATGCTTAATTAATGTTGTTTTACCAGAACCAAAAAATCCTGTTAAAACTATTATTTTTGTCATTTATATTTTATATTTAATATATAGTATTTATATAGTTTTATATTTAAAAATATATTAGTGAATAATTGTTGTTATATTTAAATTTATAATAATATTACTTTCAATATTTATAGCTACTAATAGAATTTTTGAATTTAAATAATACATATAGTAAAATTCAAAAATTAATTCAAAATATTTTTACAAAACTATAAAAAAATAATAATATCAATAATATATATATATAGATGTCGTTTTCAGTCAAAGCAGGCAATTTAGCAAATTCTGGTTTTTATCAAGTTTTTAAATCACTTGCTAATA
>JACCDO010808947.1_pt1 | contig 36595 bp, 35 predicted proteins | sample 7446101 | NCBI WGS metagenome assembly JACCDO01 (sample SAMN15323440, study PRJNA562643) | freshwater metagenome | isolation source: river surface water | place: USA:Blue River Watershed | collected 2017-08-16 | reverse complement strand
GTTGCCGAGCTCGTCTTGCTCCTCGGGGCTGGGGTCGCAGATGAGGTTGTCGTAATCAACGACGCCCCAGTCGAAGAGCAGATTTTTTAAGCCGTAGTCGCGCATCGGCTCGAGCAGGAGAATGAGACGTCCGGCGCGGGTCTGGAGGTAGTTACGGAGGAGTTCTTCTTCGGGAGCAGGCACACGACCGCGAGGGCTGACGGCGATGATGACAGTAGCGTCGTCGGGGACGCGGCGGGTAGTGGCGAGATCGAGCGCGGCGAGGTCGTAGTTGCGCGCGCGGAGTTCATCGCGGAGTTGCGAAAGGCCGCGAGCATCTACGTCGTCGGGCGATAGTTCCCCGTGCCCTTGCAGGAAATAGATTTTGCGACGAGTGGCGGCGGTGACGTCGAGGATGGCGGCGGTGAGAGCGGCTTCGCCGCGAAAGGCGGCGCGGGTGTTTTGGTTCTTAATTTCGTAGAGGTCGGCGAGGGTCAGCAGACGGCGGCGGTCGCCACTGAGGACGGTGACGGTGTTGGGCTGAGTGAGGCTGAGGGTCTCGGCCTCGCGACGTTGCCGGTAGATGTCGAGAAATTCGGTGGTGACGGCGGCGCGCTGGGGTTGGGAGGCGTGGGTGTATTCGCGAAAAAGATTTGCGAGGTCGCGCCGGGCTTCGGCCAGTGCGTTGGAGTCAGTGTCAGCTGAGAAAGTGGCGATGATACGCACCGGGGCGGACAGGCGTTCGAGATACGAGTGCGTTTCAGCAGAGAGCGAATGTTGTCGCTGGTGGGTGAGGTCAAAACGCCAGGCGTGGAGCGTGGCGAGGTGGTTGAGCCCCATGAATAGTGTCAAAAAGAGCACGGCCTGCAGGAGCAGGTTCACGAGACGGAGCCAGCGGGCGGCGCGGAAGCTGTCGGGCAAGCGCATGGGGTTCAGCCGTGAAGAAGACGCGCCTCAATGCCGAGAACGCTGAGGAGCAACGCTAGGGTCGCGCCGCTAAGGTAGTAAATAATTTGCCGAGTATCGACGACCCCATGGCTGAAGTCTTCGAGGTGAGTGAAGGCTTGGAAGGAATCGAGGAGTTGGCGGATGGAAGTGAAAGACTCTTGTTGAAGGAAAACTGCATCGCCCATCAGGCGTAGGCCGGGGATGGCGGCAAATAGCAGGGTAAAACTCAGAATGCCGGCGACGGCTTGGCTGCGCGTTAGGGAGCTAGCGAAGATGCCGAGTGCGATATAGAGCAATCCACTGACGGCGATGAAAAGGTAGCCGCCGACGAGCGGCCCGGAATCAAGCAGACGGGGATCACGGGCGTAGTGGTGGAGCAGCCAATGGAAGCCTGCGGTGCTACCCCAGAGCATGAGATAAAGCAGGTAGGCCGCACCGAATTTACCCAGCACCACTTCGGGGGCGGACACCGGTGCGGTGAGTAGAGTCTCTAGCGTGCCTTGGCGTCGTTCTTCGGCGATGCTCTTCATCGTGAGCAGTGGCACCATGAAGAGCACGGGCAGCCAGAAAAGTTGGAGAAACACTGCGGCCGGTGGTGCCTCTTGCGGCGCTTGGCTGTAAGTTTCCAGCAAGCCAGAAAAGATAACTCCCATGATCACAAGGAACAGCACCGCCGCTACGTAAGTGCCGGGGTTAAACAACAGTGCGCGGATTTCGTTGGAGAGTATGGTAAAAAAATGGCGCATGGGTCTCAGAATTTGGGCAGCGGCGGGCGCGTGAGTCGTTCGGACGCGGTCGGTTTGTCGGGCAGGCGGGCATCCCAACTGCGGCGGGTGGCGGCGAGAAAAACTTCTTCCAGCGAAGGCTGTTCGCGGTGGAGTGCGCGCACGCGGTAACCGTGGGCGGGCAGGTGGCTGAGTAAGTGCTCGCCCACATCGCCAGATTCGTTGGTGGCGAGGCTGGCCGTGCGGAAACCATCGGCCGCGGGCTCGCCGAGGGTCGCTAACGTCAGGCCGGGCTGAATTTCTTGCAGCACGTTCGGCAGGCCATCGGCATCGCCAGTGAATTCCAGTCGGTAGCTGCCTTCGCCAAAAAACTCACGTCGCAATTCCGCCGGGGTGCCTTGGGCGACGATGCGCCCGCCGTTGATAATCAGCACACGGTCGCAGGTAACTTCGATTTCGGGTAGGATGTGCGAGGAGATGATGACGCTCATGCGTCCGCGTAGGCTGGCGATGAGGTCGCGCACGACGAGAATCTGGTGCGGGTCGAGGCCGATGGTTGGCTCGTCCATGATGATGACTGGCGGCTCGGCAAGAATGGCTTCGGCGATGCCGACGCGCTGACGGTTGCCTTTGGAGAGGGTGCCGATGATGCGGTGGCGGTTGCGTTTCAGGTCGCAGAGCTCAAGCACTTCATCAATCCGAGAGCGCAGCCGCGAGCGTGGCATTTCTTTTAGACGCCCGCGAAACCAGAGGTATTCGGAGACGCGCATCTCCTCGGGCAGGGGATTGTTTTCCGGCATGTAGCCGAGGTGGCGTTTGGAAAGCTCCGGGTGTGTGGCCACGGGTTGACCGCAGATGTGGACCGATCCCGAAGTGGCCGGCAAGTAACCGGTCAGAATGCGCAGGGTCGTGGATTTACCTGCGCCATTGGGGCCGAGTAAGCCGACAATTTCACCGCGCCGGACGCTAAAATCTAGACCATTAACGGCGGCGACCGAGCCGTAGTTTTTGCGGAGGTCTTGGACTTCGATGGTGATTTCCGGGAGTTCGGCCATGCGGGTAGGTGCGCGCGAATAGGGCATTAACACGGGCTTTTGCCCGATCGGGCAAGCCCCGTGTGCTTAGGAGGTGGCGTCCTTGCCCAAGGTGACCTCCCCGGCGTGGAAGCGTTCCGTGCGTCCGCCGGGCACGCGAACGATGAGCGAGCCCAATTCATCAATACCCTCGGCCACGCCGAGGATGGTGCGTTCGCCTTGAATCACGGAAATCTGACGACTGCGGAGGATGTCGTAGCGCTGCCAGAGTGTATTAAAACGTGCGCGGTGTTGGCCGGAGCGAAACTCGTCATAGGTTGCGAGGACGCGCCCGATGAGCGCTGCGGCAAACTTGTTGATGTCAATCATCACGCCGGCTGCTTCGGAGAGAGAGGTGGCACGGGCGCGGATAGACTCAGGGTAGTCGGCAGAGTTGGTGTTTACATTGAGTCCGAGGCCGAAAATCAGGTCGTGCACCAGATCGGCGTCCACGCGGGCTTCAGTCAGCATACCGCCCGCCTTGCGACCGTGGAGTAGAATGTCGTTGGGCCACTTTAATCCGGGGGAGAGTCGGCAGAAATTTTCGACCAGCTCGCAGATACTGAGTCCCATCCAAAGGGTGAAATCGTGCAGACGTGCCGGGGAGATTTCAGGGTTGAAGACAAAGGATGCGTAAATGTTGCCCGTGCCCGCGCTGTGCCAAGTGCGACCGAGCCGTCCCCGGCCTTTGGTTTGCTGCCGGGCAAGCACAACGAGTGGAGCTTTGGCGCCTGCGGCGAGGCGGCGATTAGCTTCGGAGTTGGTGCTATCGGTGGTGTTTAGGCAGACGATTTCGGGAGTCTGGGGGCGGCGGGCGAGATGGGCCGTGATTAAACCGGCATGTAATTGCTCCGGCGTGCCGGTGAGTCGGTAGCCGCGGGTGCGCTCTGCCTCAAAGGTGAAACCATGGCGCGTGAGTTTTTGTAGCTGCATCCACACGGCCACGCGCGAAAGGCCGAGCGTCCTAGCCAGCTTTGCGCCTGAGACGAGCCCGCCGTCGGCGGCGAGCATTTCGCGAAGAATGGTGATCTCGGTATTGGATTGCACAGGGGGTCGTTAAATGGGGGAAAGCTGCCGATGCAGCCAAAGTGAATTTGGCCGACTCGCAACGCCCAACTCACGAAAAATCTCTCGCGAAGACCGCAATCACAGGCACCCTTAATTCATGCCGGAAAGAATCAGGAGCGAACAACTCGTCAGTTCCGTCAAAACCGGCGTGCTGCCGCCGGGGTTGTCGCCGGTTTTGCATGCGCTCTGGCTGGATGCGCGGGGGGATTGGGATGGCGCCCATGAATTAGCGCAGGAGGCGGGCGGACGCGATGGAGCTTGGGTGCATGCTTATCTGCACCGGAAGGAAGGCGATGCCATGAACGCTGCTTACTGGTATGCGCGGGCCGGCCGGCCGGTGGCGACTTCCAGTCTTGCCGAGGAATGGCGTGCTATCGTTGCCGCGTTGTGCGGCGAGTGAGGCTGAACGCGTTCAGAGCGACTTGGCCACGGTGAGCAGGCGGCCCCACTCGGCCTCCGGGAGCGCGGCGCCGAGGTGACGCACGGTTTCGGCGCCGAGTAATGAACCGAGTGCGCCACAGACGGGCAAGGGGCGACCTTGCAGGTGGCCGGCTAAAAAGCCTGCCGCCCAAGCGTCGCCTGCGCCGGTGGTGTCCACCACGCGGTCCACGGGCACGGGAGCGATGCGATGGATTTCCGTGCCACGAGCAAGCCAGGCGCCGTCTTTGCCCATTTTCACGGCGGCGATGCCACCGAAGCTAGCGAGCTGGCGGGCAGCTTCGTCGTAGGGTAGCTCTTTTTCAAAGAGCGCGCGGGCTTCGTCTTCGTTGGCAAAAATCACATGCAGGCCGGCGCGGAGTTGGGTAAAGATCCACTCGCGGGCGGCGCGCACGACTTCGAACGAGGCAAGGTCGAGGCTGACGGTGCAACCGGCGTCGCGGGCTGAGGCGACTACGCGGTCGGCTAAGGCGCGATTAAAAAGAACGTAGCCTTCGATGTGCACGTGACGGCAGCCAGCGAAGTCAGCCGGGCTGACGTCGTCTGCACCCATGTGCATGGCGGCGCCGAGGCAGGTGCGCATCGTCCGTTGTCCGTCCGGGGTGACGAGGGAGAGGCAGCGCCCGTTGGGGTGTGCGGACGATTTGAGGCGACCGGCATCCGTGCCATTCGCGGTCAAATGGCTGCGGTAGCGCGCGGCGATGTCATCGCATCCGAGTTGGCCGAGGAAAGTGGTGCGCAGGCCAAGTCGCGTGGCATCGAAAATCGTGTTGGCTGCCGAGCCGCCTGGCACCAGCGCGGGTGGGGCGGGGAGACGTGCGACGAGCGCGGCCATGGCGGTATCGTCGAGCATTTCCATGCCACCTTTGGCGCCGGCGACTTCGCGGGCGAGGAAGGCGTCGTCCACGTGTGCAAGTAGATCCATAATTGGACTACCGACACCGATGAGGTCGAAAGAAACAGAGCGAGGGGCCGACATGGGGGGAGTTCAGTTGCTGACGGTGAGATTAGTCGCGAGCAGAGGTTCGTCGTCCACCTCGATGAGGATGGAGTAGTCGCCGGGTTGATCGAATTGGAGATTATTTAGCTCGTTGATGAGATTGATGCGATGCAGCGGGCTCTTGGATTCAAATTCGCGTTTGAGAAGTTCGAGGGGCTGGGTCGGGTCAAGGCTAAGGCAAATGCGGATAACATGCATGCCCGGTGAGACATCCGAGAGGGTGAGAAACCAAATCATGTGCGGATGCACAAAGGGGAAGGCACGGGCCTTGATGTTAGAAAAGATGCCGAGAAGCGTGTGTTTACCAGAGCCGGGGTCGATGTGGACGCCGTCGCAGGTGACCCAGGCTAGAAGTTGGGGTTTGGCTTGCATGAAGGGTAGAGTTGATGGGCCGAGGGGGGGATGCGGCAAAGCTTTTTCTTGTGTCGCGCCGGGCAGCATCTTTTACCCAAGACGATGAAGTATATTTTCGTCACCGGCGGTGTGGTATCATCCTTGGGCAAAGGGCTCACGGCGGGGGCGCTCGGCGCCTTGCTCGAACTGCGCGGCCTCACGGTGCGCATCCAGAAGTTCGATCCTTACCTAAATGTGGATCCGGGCACGATGAGCCCATTCCAACACGGCGAAGTGTATGTGCTCGACGACGGTGCGGAGACGGACCTCGACCTCGGCCATTACGAGCGCTTCACGTCTGGCAAACTCAGCCGCGCTAACAGCCTTTCCTCAGGACAGGTTTATGAGGCAGTCATCAGCAAAGAGCGGCGCGGCGACTATCTCGGCAAGACAGTGCAGGTGATTCCGCACGTCACCAACGAGATTAAGGAGCGCATCTACCGTGGCGGCAAAGGTGTGGACGTGCTCATCACCGAAATCGGCGGCACGACGGGCGACATCGAGGGGCTTCCGTTCCTCGAAGCCATGCGTCAGTTTGCCCTCGAAGTCGGTCCGCGTGAATGTGTTTTCTTGCACGTAACGCTCGTGCCTTACGTCAGTGCGGCGGGCGAGTTGAAGACCAAGCCTACGCAACAGAGCGTGGCCAAGCTGCGCGAAATCGGTATTCAGCCGCACCTCGTCGTCTGCCGTTGCGAAAAACCTTTGGCCTCGGATTTGCGTGAGAAGATTTCGATGTTTTGCAATGTGCCCGTGCAGGCCGTGTTCGCTGCCGAAGACGTGGAATCCTCCATCTACGAGTTGCCCATCATGCTCCAAAAGCAGGGCATGGACCGCTACGTCTGCGATTTGCTCGGCATTAAAGCCAAGCAACCCAGCCGCAACATCTGGGAGCAGATTGTCCGCCGCATCAAATCGCCCAAACACACAGTGCATATCGGTGTCGTCGGGAAATACATCGAACTGCAAGACGCCTACAAATCGGTCTATGAGTCGCTGGCACACGCGGGCATCGCCAACAATGCTCGTGTGGAAATCGTGCGGCTCGACGCCGAAGATTTGGAGACACGCGCTGGCCTCGCCCTCATGCGCAAGCTCGACGGCGTGCTCGTGCCTGGCGGCTTCGGAGATCGCGGCACAGAAGGCAAAATCGCTGCCGCTCGCTACGCCCGCGAGAAGGGCGTCCCGTATTTCGGCCTGTGTCTCGGCATGCAGATCGCGGTGATCGAATTTAGCCGCCATGTGCTTGGCTTAAAGAAAGCCAACTCGATGGAGTTTGATCCGAAGACGCCCGATCCGGTCATCGCCTTGATGGACGAGCAACGCAACGTCGTGCAAAAGGGCGGAAGCATGCGTCTCGGCGCCTATATTTGCGACCTCAAGGCCGGCACATTAGCCCGTCGCGCTTATGGTCAGGCCAGCATCAGCGAACGCCATCGCCACCGCTACGAAGTCAACAACGACTACGTCGCCCGTCTTGAGGATGCCGGCATGGTTATCTCTGGTTGGAATCCCAAGCGTGGTTTAGTTGAGGTGGTCGAATTGCGCGACCACCCGTGGTTCCTCGGCACGCAGGCGCACCCGGAGTTTCAGTCCAAGCCCAACAAGGCGCACCCTCTTTTCGCGTCGTTCATCGCCGCCGCCATCAAGAAAAAGGACGGTAAGCTTTAAGCTCGGAAAACTGAAAAGCTGCACGACGGAGACTTTCCCGTGGTTGTCCGGCTGGGTTTTGGGGTTTCGGGCCACGGCTTCATCCTAAGCCACTTCAGCTGCTAGGCGGTGTTTTCAGCCTTCCCGTCCCTCGGTCTTTCCGCCTTTTTCGGTTCATGCTCTTCGACTCTGCCAAGCTTCTTCTGATTGCCGGTCCGTGTTCGCTCGAAAACGAGGCCGTGTGCCGCGCCGTGGCGGAGACGCTCAAGCAACTCGCGGTCGCGCATCCGGAGTTGCGGATTATTTTCAAAGGCTCGTTCGACAAAGCTAATCGCACCTCACTGGGCGGCGATCGCGGCACAGGCTTGGATGAAGGCTTGCGGCTGCTCGCGCTTGTGAAACGCGATTATGGATTTCCGGTGCTGACTGACATTCATGACGCCAGCCAAGCTGCGCCGGTGGCCGCCGTGTGCGATGTTTTGCAGATTCCCGCTTTCCTGTGCCGCCAGACAGATTTGTTGCTCGCCGCTGCTGCGACCGGACGCGTGGTCAACGTGAAGAAAGGACAGTTCCTTTCGCCGCCAGAGATGGAGTTTGTCGTCGCCAAACTGCGCGAAGGCCGCGCTGCCGAAATCTGGCAAACTGAGCGTGGCACCACCTTTGGTTATCAGAATCTCGTCGTGGACATGCGCTCATTCATGCAGATGAAGGCCCTCGGCGCGCCCGCGATTTTTGACGCCACCCACAGTGTGCAACTGCCCGGTGCTGCTGGCGGCAAGAGCGGCGGGCGTCGTGAGTTTGTGCCGCCGCTTGCCAAGGCAGCCCTCGCCGCCGGTGCTGATGGCCTCTTCATTGAGACGCATCCCGACCCCGACCGTGCGATTTCCGACGGTCCGAATATGATTCCGCTACCCAAGCTACCCGCGCTCATCGCGTCGTGTATCGCCATCTGGAAAGCCGCCCGCGGCTGAGCTAGAAATTTCGCCTAAACTATCGGTTCGTGTTGATACTGGACTTACTAGCTATCTGTGTGCCTTTTGGCTGCTTAAGCAGCTTTAATGATGTTTTTCAGGCGAAACACAGTGTTACTAGCTATACTTAGCATCATGGCCAGTACGGCTGGTGCTGGGCAGAGAAACCTATGGCGCTATACGGAGGATTTGTCCACCGAGGCATACTCTACAGTCATTGCTAGCAAACAAACCGAGTCTATCGTTAAGGAAGGTATAAATCTGACGCGACTGACGGCGAGTAACTACTATGCCACGCTCGAGTCGCGGATTAGCTGGCTGGAGTTGAGCACTTTTGTTGTGGGTCAGTATTATTTGGTAAGCTGCTACGTTTGGTCGGCTTCAGGCCATGATCAGTGGCCTGGCATTGGCTTGGCTGGTTCATATATCCCGATAGGCGGCGCTGAGCGTAAGATCATTAACCCCGGTAAACTGAGACGCATCTGGCGTCTAGGGCGAGCAACCTCAACCAGCACACTAGATTTTGGCGAATACACTGGTGCTATTCCGCTTGGTTCTACGACAGGTGGTTATGTGTATTGGGGGTGCGTAGGAGGTTATCCAGATGGATCCTCAAACCTTGCCAACCAGCTGGATATCTACGTGGGAGGCTTTCAAATTGAGCAAGTGTCGAGCGACGGAAAAAACGGGATCGTTTTTATCGGTGATTCTACAATTCAGGGTGCCAGCGGCGAACATGAGAGTTTCGATAGCCTAGAGTGGTGCGCTCAACTTGGGGCGCGACTAAATGTGCAGGCCTTCAATCGTGGAGTGGGCGGCAACCAAACAAGCATGATGGACGCTCGCTGGGCTACTGACATGACTCCCTTGGCGGCGCGTTGCAAATATGCGGTGATTCAGCCAAGTGCGGCGAATGACATTCCTAACGGGGTTAGCTTTGCTAGCACCCAAGCCAGTGTGAACAGCATGGTCTCAAAAGCGGAGGCGGATGGATTTATCCCGGTTATGGCTGTGCCTGCGCCATCTTCGGCAATTAATGCCAATGCGAATTATCGTTCAACTTATGACCAGTTGGTTTCGTGGATTCGAGAATCATTCCCCCGCGTCATTGATATCGCCGCGACGGTGTCCGATCCGCTTAATCCATACAGTTTGCGCCAAGAATCTGGCTGGTATGGCGACGGCACACATTTCGCGAGCGAGGCTAAGCGCGCTATTGCTGTTGCTGGAGCTGAACTGTCTTTCTGGAGCTTTAATACACCGTCCTCTTACCAGAAAATATTAGCGGCAAATTACGTTGGAGATACCTACCGTGTATCCTTTTCGGTCGGTTCGCATGGCGTGAATATGGGTGGGGGTAGCGAAACTCAATATGTGCTGGAGAATCAAGCTGCGCAGGCGCCGATGTTGTCGGCTGTGGCTGGGTGGGTGTTCACCGGTTGGGATGCGGCTTTTGTTCATGTTACAGCCGATCTGACGGTTTCGGCGCAATATGAGGTGGAGACTTTCTCGGTTTGGGCTGCTGCGACAGGTCTGACAGGGAATAGCGCTACTCCATGGGCTGATCCGGATGTGGACGGGCTACCCAATCTTTTGGAATACGCTTTGCGCACAGTGCCGTTAGCTGCTGACGAACCTGCCCACTATTCGTCGCTGCGGGTGCAAACAGTGGGCGGTGTGTCGAGTCTGGTTTACACGCACCGCCGCCGCAAGGCACCTCCTCTCATTTACACCTACGAAACATCGACTAACCTAAGTACTTGGGCTCCGATAGCGGTCACGCCTGTTGTTGCGAACACGGATGCTGATGGGGATGATCTGACCGAAATCGTCAGCGCAACCATTCCCTTCGAAACCGGCACTACATTATTTATCCGGTTGGCGGTACATGAGTAGTTCGCTTGGGTGGATGCGCTCAATTTGGGCTGCGGGTTTTGGACTCGCTGAGGAGTCGGCCTAGCTGGGCCACGGCTAAAGATAACTGGTAAATTTTGCCGCATGGCGGGATGGGGTGGGCTGCCCGAAACTGGTTTTCAAAACAGGATAGCGAGATAATCTCTTAAATCACTGTTTATGATGGATTAAAAATATAGCAAAAACAATTGGCACTGACGTTGCATTGGGGTGGTCGCACACCATGGCTGACCAAGACCAAGATCAAAAAACAGAACAGCCGACAGCGAAGCGGTTGTCGGATGCGATGGACAAGGGTCAGTTCGCCAAGAGTCAGGAGATTACGGTGGTGTTTGTGCTGGGTGCGGCGCTGATGGCACTGGCCTTCACTGCACGGAGCAGCGCACAGGAAATTGCTGAATATACGGTTGGGATTTTTTCGCATTTCACGACGATGGCGGTGCAGCAGGACACGGTGCCGATGCAGGTCAGCGAGATCGTCCTGACGCTCCTCAAAACCGTCATGCCTGTTGTTTTGGCGAGTGCGGGAGCGGCGATGCTGGCGGGTGGATTTCAGAGCGGTTTTCGGCTGTCCCCTAAAGCGATGGGTTTTCGGCTGGAGGCGTTGAATCCTGTAGCAGGTTTCGGAAGGATTTTTTCCAAAGCCGCTCTCGTTCGATCCGGAATTGATATTCTCAAATTGGGTGCCATCGGGTTCGCGCTCTACCTCGGAGCGCGCAAATTGATCGAAGATCCGCTTTTCTCTGCGCCGATTGAGGCGGCTTATCTCGGCACGTTTCTCGACGAAGCTTCGAAGGATTTCTTCAGCCGCTTGTTGCTGTCGCTCGGTATCATCGCCGCCATCAGCTACGCATGGGAAAAATACCGCACGCGTCAGGACATGATGATGACGCGTCAGGAGGTGCAGGATGAGCATAAGAATTCTGAAGGCGACCAGCGCACTAAGGGGGCGATGCGTCGCATGGCCCGCCGTCTCCTGCAGCGTCAGATGTTGGCGGCCGTGCCGACCGCCGATGTGGTCGTGACCAATCCGACCCACTTTGCGGTCGCGCTGCGTTACGAGCGCGGCAAGGACAAGGCTCCCGTCGTTCTCGCCAAGGGCGAAAACCAATTTGCCCGTCGCATCAAGGCTCTGGCGGCAGAGCACGGTGTTCCGATGGTGGAAAACAAGCCGGTAGCGCGCTTGCTCTTTGCACTTGGGAAAGTCGGCGAAGCCATCCCGCCCGAACTTTATCAAGCCGTGGCCGAGATTCTCGCGGTCGTTTATCGGACGCATCGCTACTACTATTTCCAGCTCAAGACCCGCCGTCTGGAGGGCGCTGCTTAAGCCATGCCTGTTAGCTCCAGCGCTCACCTGACTCAACTGCTCAAGCGCGCCGACTTGCTCTTTGCGGCAGCTTTGTTCGGCACGGTGCTGTTGTTGGTGTTGCCGGTGCCGCCTTTCATTATTGATACGCTGCTCGCGCTCAACATCGGCATGTCACTGCTGGTGTTGCTCGCCATCGTTTATGTAAAGGATCCGCCCGAGTTCTCCGGCTTCCCGACGATGCTGCTGGCGCTGACGCTATTCCGTCTCGCACTCAACATCAGCTCCACTCGTCAAATTCTGGCGCATGGCTACGCGGGCGAAGTGATTGAGTCGTTCGGCCACTTCGTCATTCAGGGCAACTATGTGGTCGGCATCGTGGTTTTCATCATTCTCGTGGTGATTAACTTTGTCGTCATCACCAAGGGTGCCGGTCGTATCGCCGAGGTGAGTGCGCGTTTCACGCTCGACGCACTGCCCGGTAAGCAGATGGCCATTGATGCGGAATTGAACGCCGGAATTATTGATGAAGTTGCCGCCACTCAGCGTCGTTTGAAGGTGCAAAAGGAAGCCGACTTCTACGGAGCGATGGACGGTGCTTCGAAGTTCGTGCGTGGTGATGCAGTTGCGGGTATTCTCATCACATTAATCAACGTGCTCGGCGGCTTCGCCATCGGCGTGCTCCAGATGGGAATGACGCTAGCTGAGTCCTTGCAGAAGTTTACGCTGCTCTCGATTGGTGACGGCCTTGTCTCGCAGATTCCCGCGCTCGTCATCTCCATCGGTGCCGGTCTTCTCGTCACCCGCGCCTCAGACAACAGTAACCTTGGCACACAAATTACTGCGCAAATCGTTCGCTACCCACGTGCGCTAGGTATCGCTGCCGGGTGTTTGGGGGTGTTTGGGCTACTCCCCGGTATGCCGATGATTCCGTTCTTTGGCCTCGCTGTCCTTGCCGGCTTTATGGCGAAGACGCTCAAGGTCGCCGATCAAGACGATGCGCCGGCTGCACCGGCTCACGCCGGACGCGGAGCCAAAGGTGCTAGTTCCAGCGGGAAAGCGGGCGAAACTAGCGCGCCTGCCGCGCCCACTGTCACGTCCGCTCCCGTCACGACAGAGGACGTGCGCAAACTCACAGAGGTGGATGTTTTTGCCATCGAAATCGGCTACGGCTTACTCTCGCTCGCAGATGTCAAATCCGGTGGCGACCTGCTCGCTCGCGTCACAGGGGTGCGCAAGACCATCGCTCGTGAAAAGGGCGTCGTCATCCCTCCAATCTCGGTGCGCGACAACCTTGAGCTTGAGGCCAACGACTACCGCTTTCTCCTGCGCGGCAAGCCTGTCGCTCGCGGCACACTGATGCCCGGCCGCTTCATGGCGATGAATGTTGGCGGCAGCACGATCAAACTCCGCGGTCACGCCACGCGCGAGCCGGTCTTTAATCTTGATGCCACTTGGATTGAAGAAAACGAGCGCAAGACTGCCGAGCTAAACAATTACACGGTCGTGGATCCATCTTCCGTGCTTATCACGCACCTCTCGGAAACACTCAAAAGCAGCGCGCATCACTTGCTCACACGGCAAGACACGCAGGCGATGGTCGATCACCTCAAGACAAGCCACGCTGCGCTCATCGCTGAGTTGCTGCCCGACCTCGTCAATATCGGGATTATCCAGCGCGTCCTTCAGAATCTCCTGCGCGAGAACATCGCTATCCTCAATTTGCCGCTTATTTTGGAGGGCATCGCCGACTTCGCTTCGCTCTCGAAAAACCCGGACGACCTCAGCGAGTTGGTGCGCCGCCGCCTAGGCCTTTATTTTGTGCCGGAATACGAGACGCGTCCCGGCGTGCTTCGTGCCGTAACCCTCGACCCGCGTTTGGAGCAAGCGCTCACCACCAAAGTGCATCGCTCGGCCACCGATGTCGGTCTCGCGCTTGATCCGTCCACGGGGCGCCACCTCCTCGACGAACTCAACCGCCGCACCGCCGATCTCGCCGCACATGGGCAACCGATGGTGCTCGTCGTCTCTGCCGAGACACGTCTGCCCATCAAGCGATTCCTCGAACCGTCTTTCCCGCGTCTCGCAGTGCTGTCGTTCCAAGAGCTGCCTTCCGCCACGGAAATCGAAAACGCCGGCATCGTGCCTGCGCCCGCGCACCTCCTTCGCGCCGCTATCCCTGCTGCCGAACCCGTGAAAGCCGCGGCTTAGTCCAAAATCTTTATCCTTTTTCCCATGTCTTCTCTGCCCACTACTAACGCTGCTCCCGGCACTTGTTTTAAATTTACTGTCCGCTCGGCGGATGAGGCTGCTCGTGTCATTCGCGAAAAACTAGGAGAGCAGGCGCGTGTGTTATCGGTGCGGAATGTGGAGCGGAGTGGGGTGCTTGGCCTGTTCGCTTCGCCTCGGCTTGAGGTCATTGCGCAACTTGCCGCTGCGGAAACGCCCGCGCCCATCGCCGAAAAGACCGCTCTGGCCGTTCGTGAGACGGCTCCTTCTGCTCGTGCCCGCGTGCGCACGCCGCGCTCGAGTCTGCCTGATTTACTTCGCCGCTCTGGCTACTCTGAGAAACTGCTCATGCGCCTGTTCGAGTCTCCGGCCTGGGTGTCGCTCAACGAGTTGCCTTTGCACCGGGCGCTCGTCGAGACGGGTCGCCATCTTGGCGAAATTGCGGCCCGGGCGCGTCCTGAACGTGCTGCGCTTACGCGTGCCGCATTTATCGGCACACCTGGGGTGGGACGCACTACGGCGCTTTGCAAATGGCTCTCCGTCGAAGTATTCCGCCGCGCTCGTCTCGGCCATGTCGTGACCGCGGAGTTCGATCGTCCGGTCAACACGGGCTCGCTGCCGGTGTTTTGCGAAGCGCTGGGTGTGCCCCTCGCGCATTTCCCGGCCAGCACCGAAGTGGCCACGCCAGGTGGTTTTGTTTATTTCGATCTTCCTGGGCTCTCTTTGCGCCAGCCGTCGGAGAATACGCCGATCGTGCGTTTTCTCGACCAAGAGCGTATCCGCGATCGGGTGTTGGTGCTGAATGCTGCCTACGATCATGCCGCCCTGCGCGATACTTATGCGGCTGGACGTGATCTCGGCGCGACGCATGTGGTCTTCACGCACCTCGATGAGGTTTCGCAGTGGGGCCGCCTTTGGGATTATCTACTCGATGGTGAGTTGGAGCCGCTTTTTCTGTCCACGGGTCCTTCGTTGGCAGGTGACATTGAGGCGAATGTCTCTGATGCCGTTGTCCGGCGCACACTGCCGCCCACTGCCGACACGGCATTGGAGCAAGAGACCGAAGAGGAAGATTACTCATCGGAACAGCCCGAGGAAGATGACCAGCCAGAGGAGGCGGCTGTCACCGCTGTGCCGCGCCCGGCTTTCCGTCACCAAATCTTTAACACCGCTGCCTAAACATCATGCGTTTCGTTTTTCTCATCGGAGGTTTCCTCGGGTTCGTCCTTGCCGGCACCGCCAGCTGGCTCGCGGACTGCACCTCGGGGCGAATTTTCTTCGATGCTTCGCTGGGCTGTCTGATTGGCGCCCAGCTATTCCGCTGGCTCTGGAGCGTGCTGCTTCAGGGCGTCCACGAGACTTACGTGGAACGCCAGCGTGCCCTCGTGGCGGAAGCCGCCGCCAAGAACAAGTGACACCATGTCCATCCTCAAAGCCCCACCTATTATGAAAACCGCCGAAGCTCCCGAGCTCGGCACGGATGCCGCCCAACCGACCCCTGCGACCGCCGCTTGGCGTGCCTATTCAGGAGTCAACTTGTCCGGAGCGATCGATGAAAAGGATTTGATCGAACGCTTCCTTCCTCTCGTCCGCAATGTAGTGGATCGAATTAAACTCACTCTTCCGCCTCACATCGATCCGGAGGAACTCTACAGCGTAGGCGTTACGGGTTTATTGGCTGCCGTGCGTAAATACGATCCCGAGCAGGGGCACACCTTTGCGGGCTACGCGGCCATGCGAATTCGCGGCGCGGTGCTCGACGAGCTTCGGCGCATGGATTGGTGTCCGCGCCGAACCCGTGCGCGCGCTCGCAAACTCAAAGAGGCGATAAATGCGCTTGAACAGCGGATTGGGCGCACCGCGAGCGAAGACGAGATTTGCGCCGAGCTCGGGCTCAGCCATTCGGAATATGCCAAGTGGCTCGAAGAGTCCCGCCCGGTTACTTTTCTCGCACTTGACTCGCATGCCGATGGGGAAGAGTCCGAGGGCGCTTCATTGCACGAAATACTTGCAGATGAGAATGATACCACTGGCCGGGAAAATCTCGAAAAACAGGAGCTGGTGCAACTTCTCACTCAACGCATGGCCGAATTGCCCGATATACAGCGGAAGATACTCGCCATGTATTACTTCGAAAATATGCGCCTTGCCGAGATCGCTGCGGTCTTCGGACTCACCGAATCGCGTATTTGCCAAATCCACTCGCAAATCATCATCGGTCTGCGCGCTTTTCTCGGGCGCGCTCGCAACCGCTAGACCCCGCCCATGCTGGTCATCATTGGAGCTGTCGTCGTTTTTGTTTCCACTCTAGGCGGGTTCATGCTCGCGGGCGGACAGCCTTTGGTGCTCCTGCATGTCTCGGAGTTTGTGGTTATTCTGGGGGTTGCAGCCGGAGTCCTGATCATCGCTAGTCCATCGCACGTTCTTAAGGAAATTATTCACAAGATAAAGGGTGCGGTCGGTGGCAAAATGCCGCAGCGCTCCGACTACTTCGAGTTACTCAAACTTCTCTACGAACTCTTCATGACCGGGAGGCGCAACGGCCTGATTGCGCTTGAAGAGCACGTTATGGACCCCGCGAAGAGCAGCATTTTTCAGCGTTACCCCAGCGTTACTCAAAACCACGAACGTCTCCAGTTTTTGATCAACGGGCTCAAACCGGTCATTGATGGCAAAATCAAACCCGATCAGCTGGAGGACTTAATGGCCGCCGAGCTTCAGGCCAAGATCGAAGAATCGACGCATCCGGTGCATATTTTGCAGCTCGTGGGCGATTCACTGCCAGGTATTGGAATTGTCGCCGCTGTGTTGGGAATCATCAACACTATGGCTGCTATCTCCGAGGGCCCAGAAGCGGTCGGAGAAAAAGTAGCCGCTGCGCTCACTGGCACGTTGCTGGGTATTTTCGTCGCTTACGGCTTCGTTAACCCGCTCGCCAATCGCATCAAGTTTAACGACTCGGCCGACCAGCTTTGCCTTAAGTGCATCATGCAAGCTGTGGCCGGCTTTGCCAAAGGGCTCGCCCCGCTCACCGCCGTCGAGATCGCGCGTCGCTCACTCGATAGCTCCGTCCAACCCGCCGCTGATGAACTCGAGACCGCAGTCAAAGGTCTCGGGACCGGCAAATAACCCGGAGAACTAACCTATGGCCGGTGGAGGAGGTGGAGCATGGAAAGTCGCTTACGCTGACTTTGTCACGGCGATGATGGCACTCTTTATGGTGCTTTGGATTTCAGCGCAGGATAAAAAAATCGTCATCGCCACATCGCGCTACTTTCAAAATCCATTTTCGTCACCGATGGAGGCCCACTCTGGGGTTATGTCTTCGGGCAAAGATACCCACCAAAGCAGCAAGACTGATGACAGTAACGAATCTTCAAACTCCACGGCACCGAACGACCAAGATAAGCAAATTCAGATTCAGTTTCTGAACTCAGCTGCGGCCGATTTCTACCGTATGCTTAACTTGAACGAATCACCTGAAAATAAACCCGTGGATATCGATGTTACCTCCGATGGGTTGCGTCTTACTCTTTATAATCGCCCTGAACGCCCGGTCTTTGTTGACGAAACTGCGGACTTTACGCCCTTCGGGCACTCGCTCGTGCAAAACCTTTCATGGATGATCGACCGGTATCATTTCCGCGTCACCATCGACGGGCACACCCGTTCAGGACTGGTGCTCAAACGTGATGACTACACCGCGTGGGAGCTTTCTTCTGATCGGGCCAACGCCGCACGGCGCGCCTTTGTGCACTACGCCGTTTTACCCGAGCAAATAGACCGAGTCACTGGCTACGCTGATACCCAGCCGCTACCCGGAACCCCGCGTGAAGCTGAAGCTAACCAGCGCCTAACGGTCTGCCTCACTCTCAACGCTCGTCCTCGTGCGGGAGTCACGGCCCCTTCCGCAAATGGGCCGACTGCTTTGGCCGCCCAAGCCGAGCGTTTAGGTGAGGCCGTTACGCGTTCTCAGCGCCAAGAAAAAATCGGTTCAACAGAGCCACGCACTCAACATCCATGAAACCATTTCTCCTTGGTCGCAAGACGCTCGACTCCTCTCCGTTGCGCACGCTGAACACATCTCAGTCGCATAACCATTCCAGCCCTAAAGCGGGCCACGTGCACACGGCTGACAGTGGCAATCACGACGATCCACAGATTGAAGTCGTCAAGCAGGGCGACAAAGTCACGCGGCTTATCATCACCTGCACTTGCGGAGAACGTATCGAGGTGGACTGCCTTTATCCTGCGAACAGTTAGACGAGGAATTTGTCACTTACGAGAAGCTGTTCGGCTCAGAGTCTGGGGATGATAGCGGGCGTAGTCTGGACGGAAGGCTGTCCTGATAGCTGGCTCGTAAATCGGCGGAGAACTTGATTAACTCAACTGCTCTCAGATTTGGCTTTCCCTGCACGGTTGTCAGAGGTTTTCTCTTCGGCTTTGCCTGACACCTATCTCTGACGACCTTGCGCCTGTGACATCCACCCAGCAAATCGCCCGCCGCCGCACCTTCGCGATCATTTCTCATCCCGATGCGGGTAAGACTACGCTCACGGAAAAGTTTTTGCTCTACGGCAACGCCATCCATCTAGCGGGTGCGGTGAAGGATCGCAAAAACCAGCGCGCCACTACCTCCGACTGGATGGAACTGGAAAAGCAGCGCGGTATTTCTGTGAGCTCGACGGTGTTGCAATTCGACTTCGCCGGGTGCGCCGTCAATCTGCTCGATACGCCTGGCCACAAGGACTTCTCGGAAGACACTTACCGAGTGCTCACCGCCGTGGATGCGGCACTGATGGTCATTGACGCGGCCAAAGGCGTGGAAGCGCAGACACGCAAACTTTTCGAGGTCTGTCGTCGCCGGGGAGTGCCGATCTTTACTTTTATGAATAAGTGCGACCGTCCCACGCGCAATCCGCTCGATCTACTCGACGAGCTGGAGGCTGTGCTCGGTTTGCAGGCCTCGGCGGTCATTTGGCCACTCGGCAACGGGCCGTCATTTCGCGGCGTGTTTGATCGTCGCAGCCAGCAAGTGCACCTATTTGAACGTGTGCCCGGTGGTAAGTTTCAGGCACCCGTCAGTGTCAGCTCGCTCGAAGATGCCGCAGTGCGCAGCAAGTTGGACGACACCACCTACGCTGAGGCGGTAGAGCAAATTGCCATGCTTGATGGGGCCGGACACGCCTTCGACCTCGCGGCAGTGCAAGCCGGGCGGCAGACTCCTGTTTATTTCGGTAGCGCAGTAAACAACTTTGGCATCGAGCTGCTGTTGCGGGGCTTTTTGCAGGATTCGGTTTCGCCAGGGTCGCGCCGCTCTGTGAGCGTAACTGTGCCGGGACTCGCGCAGCCCACGGTGGCGCGCGAGGTGCCGGTGACAGAAGAAAAGTTCTCCGGCTTTATTTTTAAGATTCAGGCTAACATGGATCCCAAGCACCGCGACCGCATCGCCTTCTTGCGCGTGTGCTCGGGTAAGTTTGAACGCGACATGGTCGTGACTCACCAACGCACGGGTCGGCAAGTGCGCCTGTCCTCTTCGCACAAACTCTTCGGGCAAGAGCGCGAGACGGTGGACGAGGCTTGGCCAGGCGATGTGATTGGGCTCGTCGGTCACGATGCCTTTGGCATCGGCGATACGCTGACGACAGACCGCACTATTTGTTTCGACGAGATTCCGCGTTTTCCATCGGAAGTCTTTAGTTACATCTCGAACCCGAATACTGGAGACGCAAAAAAATACCGGGCCGGGCTGGAGCAATTACTTCAGGAAGGCGTCGTCCAGTCGTTCAGTGCAAAAAACGCGCCGCCCGGTGCCACCCTCTTGGCGGCGGTAGGCCCGCTGCAATTTGAAGTCGTGCAATGGCGTTTGCAGAGCGAGTATGGAGCGGAATCCCGACTGGCGCCCACGCCGTGGACGGTTTTGCGCTGGCTAGAAATTCCTGCCGCACTCAAGGGGCCGCGAGGCGAGTTCGATTTTTCGCGGCTGGTGGTAGCAAACGGCGTCAGTTTCGGAGCGGACAAGTTTGATCACCCGGTGGTCTTGTTTCCCAACGAGTGGACCATGAATTACTTCGCAGAGAAGAATCCCGAGCTGAAACTCTGGGAGTTGCCGCCAGAGCAAATGCGTGCGGTGGCGGACTAAGTCTAGTGGCCCAAAATCAGCCCGGCGCACAGCAGCGCACCATAAGCGGCAAGGTAAGCGGCCGTTTGGCCCAAGAGGCTAATTTGTTCATCAGCGCTGCGTGAACGCGCCAATCGGATAATCAGAACGGCAGCCCACGGTGCGAGTAGGAGCGGAGCGAGCACTTCCCAGCGATAATATCGAGCCAGCACAAGCGCAGGCGGAGCAAGTAGTGCGACGAGGTGTGAGAGCGCGTATTGCCACACAGCAAAATGACGACCGTATCGCACGATGAGAGTGCGTTTGCCGGCGAGAGTGTCGCCTTCGACATCGCGGTAATTGTTTACGACGAGGATATTCGCAGCGAGTAGGCCGATGGCGGCGCCGCAGGAAAGTGAGTCGGCGGACAGATGTCCGATTTGCACAAAAGTCGTAGCGGAGACTGCCACCAGTCCAAAAAACACAAAGACAAACACGTCGCCCCAACCATGATACGCGAGCGGGTAGGGCCCGCCAGTGTAAGCGATGGCGCACGCGATGGAGACCAATCCCACGGCTAGAAGCGGCCAACCTCCGGAGGGGACGAGGAGGAGGCCCACCGTGAATGCCATGCTAAGAATGATGATGGTGGCACGGCGCATAGAGGCGGGCGTCACGAGGCCAGCAGACACGGCGCGTCTTGGCCCGCTGCGTTGTGGCCCGTCGGCTCCACGCAAAAAATCGAAATAGTCGTTCGCGTAGTTAGTGCCGATTTGCACCAACAGAGCAAAAACCAAACAAATGAGCGCTTTCGCACTATTAGCAGCGTTGTGCGCAGCGGCGATGGCGGTGCCCACGGCTACCGGCACCGCTGCCGCCGCCAAAGTCTTGGGTCTGGCGGCCTCAAGCCAAATGCGGAGCCCCGCCGCCATCGATCAACCCTTCCGGCGTTTCGCAGACATCACCATCGGGCGTCTGAGCAAAACACTTAAAATAATTGGAAATAAGATGACACCTGCGTTGACGAAGGCCTTTTGCAGGCCCGCCCCAAGGTAATAATTAAAGGGGAGAAGCACCAACGCGTAGGCCGCTAAGAAGATTTGTGGCGTGGTGAGAATGGGATTCAGGGCGCACGTGAGCATGAAAGCCATGGCCCCAGAATAATAATTGCCCATGCCGATACTCATGCCTGCTGCAAAGAAAATTGGTGTATAAAAAGTCAGCTCTTGTTTCCGGCGGATGGTCTGGATCAGGAAGCCGATCAACATAAGCACGCAGCAGATTAAAAATGCCGCGCGTTTGTCGTCTCGGCTGTGCGTCTCGATACTGAAGGACCACAGGGCAATCGCGCCCGCGCTCGCTCGGAAAAAGTCCACGTAGTTGCGACTGTTTTTGAACTCCTTGCTGAGTCGGATAGATTTATCTTCGGGATCGATTGCGCCTTCTTGCGCGAATTTTTCCAGTGTCTCACGTTGACGGCGCCGACGCTTGAATCGTTTGCCTAGTTTCAGCCACGAGCGCGGGATCCAAAGCATTATTAATGCGAGTAGTAGGTAGAATTCGTGGACGATGAAGGTCTTTTCTTGCATACGAGTAAGGGCTGAATCCAGTCCGAGTTTTATATTATGTCAAAGAGCTTCTGTGTGACTTTATATCTGTCTTCGAGGGAGTTTACTTTGTGCAGAGAAAAAAACTTGGCAGATAGTCGGTTGCGTTTTCTATTAAGGGCAGGGTTGTCCTACGATCGCGGCAAACACAGGTGCCGCGCCGCCTTGTCGAGGTGGCCGTGGACGGCGTCAGTTGTGCCAGATCCTCTGGCGCACCACAGCTCCCATCGGGGTCGTGTAACACTAACCGCCCTGCATGCGGCGACATACCGCGCCGGGGCAGAACCCAATTCATTGAATGTCTGTTAAACTTCCTGCGTCAAAACTCCCGCGTATCGGGATGATTTCAACCCACGGTTATGTAGCCGCACAACCTCCACTCGGGGCTGCTGATACCGGTGGACAAGTAGTCTATGTGCTCGAACTTTCCAAGAAACTCGCCCAGCTCGGCTACGAAGTGGATATCTGGACGCGTCGGTTCGATAATCAGCCCGAGATGGATGTGATCAATGAGCGCGTGCGCGTCTTGCGCGTGCCTTGCGGCGGGCCGGAGTTTATCGATAAGGAATATCTCGTGCGCCATCTGGGTGAATGGGCCGAGAACGCCCTGCGTTTTATCAAGCGGTATCGACTAAAATACCAGTTTCTCAATAGCCACTACTGGGATGCGGGCTACGCCACTCAGCGTCTAGCGGAAGCTCTGGATGTTCCGCACGTGCATACACCTCACTCGGTTGGACTCTGGAAAAAGCAGCTTATGGAGGGGGATTTTCCCGACGATAAGGACACTTTCGAAGCCAAATATAACTTTGAGCAGCGTATTAACGAAGAGACTTTGCTCTATCAAAACAGCGACGAGGTTATAGCTACTACGCCGCCGCAGGTGGATATGATTGTCGGGGACTACAGTGCACCAGCTGAGCACGTGCATATGATTCCGCCGGGCTACGACGATAATCGCTTCTTTCCGGTCAGTGCAGCCACGCGTAACGGTGTGCGTCAGCGCCTAGGCTACAAGGGGCACGTCGTCCTCGCCATTGGCCGTCTCGCACGCAATAAAGGCTACGACCTGCTCATCGACGCTTTCTCGATTGTGGCAAAGCGCTTGCCCGATGCGGTTCTGCACTTGGCTGTGGGTGGAACGCATATGAGCAAAGGTGAGAAAAAGCTTCTCCAAGAGTTAAAGCAACGTGTCCGCAAGTGGGGATTACAGAAGCGCGTAAAGTTCGACGGCTTCGTCTCCGACAGCGATTTAGCAGATCACTACCGTGCGGCAGATGTCTTTGTGCTCAGCAGTCGCTATGAGCCATTTGGCATGACTGCGATTGAGGCGATGGCGTGCGGCACGCCCACGGTAGTGACTACCCACGGTGGGCTGTTCCGTGCTGTGACTTATGGTCGTCACGCGCTCTACGCCGATTCTTTCGACAAGGAAGACCTCGGCATCACCATCACGAAGGTGCTCAAACACCCACGTCTTTCCGCGCGCTTGGCTCGCATGGGCGCGCATAAGGCCCGGAGTCTTTTTACATGGACGGGCATCGCCCAGCAACTGATCAGCCTGATTGAGGAGCGTGCGACTGCGCTCGCATTCACTGATCGCGAGTGGGACGAACCTTGGAATGACGGAGATTGAATAAAATTTATGAATACAACCAAAACTCAACCAACAGTGACCGGGCGCGTCAAAGTGGCTTATCCACGTTTACAGCGCATTCTCGTGCCGCTCGACTTCACTGGCAAATCTCGCCAAGCGCTGCGTTACGCCGTGCCCCAAGCCCAAAAATTCAACGCCCGCATCGCGCTGTTGCACGTGCTGGCTCCGGTGGCCAAAGGTGCCGATGCCCAAGAGGCGCGTCGAGCGGCCCTCAAACGCCTAGTGACCACTGGTAGTCAGTTGATTCCAACCGATCTCCATCACGACAATATTGTGCTCTCCGGCGATCCGGCTACACAAATTCTCAAGGTGGCGAAGCACCGCGACATGGATTTGATCGTTCTGGCGACCAAGAGCATCGCCGACAAAAAACGCCGCCTCCTCTCGGGCGGCACGGCCGACACGGTGATTCGCGAGGCTCCTTGCCCTGTGCTCACTGTGCGTCGCACCTGATTTTAGACGGGAGGCTCCCCCGACCGCACGAACTCATGTAAGCTTATGAGCGACAACCCAAACCCTGTCCGGCTATTCAGCACCGACCTCGACGGCACATTGCTCGGCAATCCCGAGGCGACACAGCGTTTCAAGTCGGCTTGGCTTTCGCTCAATCCCGACACGCGTCCGCTGCTCGTCTATAACACCGGACGGCTTGTGGATGACATGCGCCGTTTTGTGGACAACGGCACGCTGCCGCCGTCGGATTACTACATCGGCGGCGTGGGCACCCAGATTTTTGATGCTAGGGCAGGTAAGATGATGGATGATTGGCGCGCACACCTTGCCGAGGGCTGGAACCGAGCTCGGGTTGAGCAAGTGATCAGCGGCTTTGCAAATGCGCGTCCACAACCGGCGGAATTCCAACACGAATTTAAGGCGAGCTGGTTTCTAGAACGTGCCTCTCCAGGCACGATCCGTGAGCTGCGTCGTCGTTTCGCCGAGGCCGGGCTGAAAGTGCAAATCGTGTATTCAAGCTCGCGGGATCTCGATGTGTTGCCTCACCACTCAACGAAGGGTGGGGCACTACGCTGGCTTTGCGAGCGTCTCGGGGTGTCGCTCGATAATGTCATTGTGGCGGGTGATACCGGAAATGACGCTAGTATGTTTCGTCTGCCGGGTGTGCGCGGCATTATCGTCGAGAATGCCTTGCCCGAGTTGTTCGAGGCCACCGTCGACATTCCGACCTACAGCTCGCACCACATCATCGCCGATGGCGTGTTGGATGGACTTTGTCACTACGGAGTGGTGTGTGTGCTTCCGACTAAGGAAACGACACGGTTGAAGCGTTCCGAGATGGAGCCGGGCTTTCAGATGCTTTTCAGCGGCACCAAGCTCGGCACGCTCACGCAATCGGAGCGCAGCTTTCTGGCCACCGGGTGCGAGCAGGCGCTTGCCACACTAAAGCGCAATATCACCCCGCTCGGATTTTCGGCCTGCTCGCTTGCGGACAATACTGTCACTGGGACGGATGCCAATTATCGCAGTGTGTGGGCGCGTGATGGCTGCATCACCATCTGGAGCACCTTGCATCTGGAAGATGAAGAGATTCGCTCCGCGCAATTCCTCACTCTGGAAACTCTGCTGAATGCCGCCACGCCCAACGGCCAGATTCCTGCCAACGTGCGTATCGACGACGGGCGCCCCGACTATTCCGGTGTGGGGAGTATTGCCTCCATCGACAGTGGCCTCTGGTTGATCATTGCTCTCTATCATTATGCGGCCACCACGGGAGACCATACGCTGCTCTACCGTTACGCCGAGCGCCTCCAGATCGTCATGAACTGGCTCAGCGCACAGGACTCCAATAACGATGGCTTGCTCGAAATCCCTGAGGCGGGCGACTGGACCGACCTCTTCGGCCGTAGCTACAACGTCCTTTACGACGAGGTGCTCTGGTTCCGCGCGAACGTCTGCTACGGGCGCATTCTCGAGCTCGTCGGCAAGTTCGAGCAAGCCGCCGATTACTTGCGTTGGTCGCAGCACATCCGCAGCCGTTTGCTTGAGGTTTTTTGGCCAAGCACCGACGTGAGCACCGGCGGCGCGCTGCAGAATAATCGCTTTGCCGAACGGCAGAGAGGTGTCGGCGACACGCAATATCTTTTGGCCGAGATTACGCCGTTCGACTTCAACTGGCGCTGCGACACTTACGGCAACATCCTCGCATTCCTGATGAACGTGCTCGATGTAGGTCGCGCGCGCACCGCCTTCCGATTTATGTGGGGCGTCGGTGTCAATCAGCCTTGGCCAGTCGCGAATCTCTACCCGGTCGTGCAAGCAGGGGATGCCGATTGGCGTTCATATTACACCGTCAACCTCCTTAATCTGCCACATCACTACCACAACGGCGGGTTGTGGCCATTCATCGGTGGCATGTGGGTGCGTTATATTCATCAACTTGGTTTTCACGAAGTCGCCTGCCGCGAGCTCGTGCGTCTCGGCCAACTCAACCAACTCGGACGTGACCGCGAGTGGGAATTCAACGAGTGGGCGCACGGTCAGACGGGCCGACCGATGGGCAAAGCCTATCAGGCGTGGTCGGCAGCTTCGTTCCTCAGCGCTTGCCACGAGCTCGGCGCGGAGCCTGTTCTCACCGCACATGCCTGACTCCGCGCCCAAAGTCGTCTGTTTCGGCGAAATCCTCTGGGATTTCCTGCCGCGTGGACTTTTCGCGGGCGGCGCGCCGCATAATGTTGCTTATCACCTGCACCAACTCGGCCTCGCGCCGTTCATGGTTTCTGCGGTGGGGCGCGATTTACTCGGCGACGAGTTGTTGCGCCGTCTCATGCACTGGGGCTTGCCGACGGAAGGTATCGCACGGCACCTCGGTCTGCCCACGGGTTACGTTCGCGCCACGCTCGGCGAGACAGGCGACGCCAGCTACGAGATTACCCCTGAAGTCGCGTGGGATCAAATTCCTACCAATGGCGACGTGATTCAGGTGACTAACCAAGCGCAGGCACTCGTCTTCGGCTCACTTGCGCAGCGCTCGCATTTCAACCGCGCTGCACTTGACCGCTTGCTGGCTGTGTTGCCCGCGACGGCTTGGCGCGTTTTCGATGTTAATCTGCGCGCACCGCACGACGACCTCGATGTAGTGAGCGAACTCGCAGGCCGAGCTACATTGCTCAAACTCAATGTCGCTGAGGCCCAGCGCTTGGCGGGTTTTGGCGTCAGCTCAACGGACGGAGAGGAGTCATTGGCTCGCAAAACTGCCGAGCGCACGGGTTGCGCGTGCGTTTGCATAACCGCTGGCGAACGTGGCGCGGGACTGTTGACGGAAGGCTGCTGGCATTGGGAGTCGGCTCGTCCCGTGCAAGTGCGTGATAGCATCGGCGCGGGTGATGCGTTTTTGGCGGGCTTGCTCGCCGGTCTGTTGCGCCACCGTGAAGCCGCACCGGTGGCTTTGGTGCGCGCCTGCCGGATGGGTGAGTTTGTCGCCGGGAGCGATGCCGCTACGCCACCTTACGCCAAAGGGTAAGCGAGCTTGGGCCGTGCATTCGCCCAAGGAGAATTTTCGCAGAGCAGACCAGCAGAGAAGTTTTTGTCTTGGGCAGTCACCGATGCCTCTGATAAATTCCGGCCAACCCAACTAATTATTATGTCTCTCCCTCCTTATCCCACCGGTCTCGGCACTAAATCCCTTCACGCCGGACAAAAACCTGATCCCACCACCGGTTCGCGCGCGGTGCCCATTTATCAGACGACCAGCTACGTCTTCCGCGACACCGACCACGCGGCGAACCTTTTTGCGCTGAAGGAGCTCGGCAACATTTACACCCGGATCATGAATCCGACGACGGACGTATTTGAGCAACGTCTCGCTGCGCTCGAAGGCGGCACCACTGCGCTCGCGCACTCCTCCGGCCAAGCCGCCATCACCGACGCTATTCTCAACCTCGCGGGTGCAGGTGACCACATCGTTTCCGTTTCGCAGCTCTACGGTGGCACCTACAACTTGTTTCATCACACGCTGCCGAAGCTCGGTATCGAAATCACTTTTGTGAACGCCGATGACCCTGAAGCGTTTCGCCGCGCGCTTAAGCCTAACACCAAAGCGTTCTACGGCGAAGGCCTAGGCAACCCCGCGCTCAATATCTTTCCAGTCGAGGAAGTCGCCAAGATCGCTGGTGCGGCGGGCGTGCGACTCATCCTCGATAACACCTGCCTGACGCCGATTTTGCACCGCTCATTCGAGTGGGGCGCCAACATCGTGGTGCACTCTACCACTAAGTATCTCGCCGGTCACGGCGCGGCCATCGGTGGCATCGTCGTGGACGGCGGCAATTTCGATTGGGGTTCCGGGCGCTTCCCGGGCTTTACGCAGCCCGATGCGTCTTACCACGGCCTCGTGCACTGGGACGCGTTCAAAGCCTTTCCGCCCGCTGGTGGCGCGAACATCGCCTTTGCCATGAAGATGCGCCTGCAGCTTCTCCGCGACATCGGCGCGTGCATCTCGCCGTTCAACGCTTGGCAATCTCTCATTGGCCTCGAAACGCTGCACCTGCGTATGGAACGCATCTGCGCCAACGCGCTCGCCGCCGCTCACTTCCTCAAAGACCATCCCAAGGTCGCGTGGGTCAATTATCCCGGACTGCCGGGCTCTAAATACCACGCCGCAGCCAATAAATACCTCACGGGCGGCTACGGTGGCTTACTGGGCTTTGGCGTCAAAGCGGGCTACGAAGGCGCGAAACGCACCATCAACTCGCTCAAGTTGTTTAGCCACCTGGCGAACATCGGCGACGCGAAGTCCTTGGCCATTCATCCGGCCAGCACCACGCACAGCCAGCTCACTCCAGAGGAACAGATATCCACTGGCGTGCAGCCGGATTACATCCGTCTGTCTCTCGGCTGCGAAGACTTTGCCGACCTCAAGGCTGATCTCGAAGCTGCGCTGGCCCAAGCCTGAGTCGCGCAGTAGCTCACTGCGAACGCCGCCGGTTTTCGGCGGCGTTTTTTTATGTCTATCCTTCCGGCATTTCCTGGTTTGCAGCCGGGCTGGTTTTGCTAAGCTGACCGTCCATGCTCCTCCTCGGTGTCAACATTGACCACTGCGCCACACTCCGCCAAGCCCGTTACCGGCAAGAGTCTGCCACATTTGGCGGCAACATAGAGCCCGACCCGATAGCTTTCGCGTTGGCCGCCGAACGTGCCGGGGCCGATGGGATTACCGTGCATTTGCGGGAAGACCGCCGCCACATACAGCCCGAGGATGTCGAGCGTCTGCGCGCCGCCTGCAAGACGCGCCTGAATCTGGAAATGGCCTGCACGCCAGAGATGACGGCTTATGCGCTGCGATTGAAACCGGATTCGGTCTGTCTCGTGCCCGAGAGTCGCGAGGAAATCACCACCGAAGGCGGCCTCGATGTGGTGAAACACCGCGATAAGGTCGCGCGTGTCACCGACGCCATGAACGCTGCTGGTATCAAGACCAGTCTCTTCATCGGGGCCGATGAAGCCCAAATCGCATTGGCTGCTGAACTGCGTGCGCCGTGGATTGAGTTGCACACCGGTGCCTATGCTCATGCTTTTCCCGCACGCGGCGCTGCTCACGCCGAGGAATTCCGGCGCCTGCGCGCTGGTGCCGAACAGGCCCACGCTCTTGGTCTCGTCGTTAATGCCGGACACGGCATCAACTACATCAATATCGCCGAAGTGCGCGCGATTCCGCATCTACATGAGCTTAATATCGGTCACAGCATCGTCAGCCGCGCACTCTTCACCGGCGTCGAGGAGGCTGTGCGCACGATGAAAGCGGAGATGAATCCATGAATCTCATTCTTCCTCCCGGTGGCATTCTCATCGGCCTCGGCTGCGACTTAGTCGAAGTGGCGCGCATACGTGGTGTCTTGGAAAAGCACGGCGAGCGTTTTCTGCACCGGGTTTTCACCGAAGAAGAGCAGGCCTACTGCAACAGCCTGAAATACGCCCATCGCAGCTATGCGGCACGTTGGGCGGCCAAGGAGGCCGTCGCGAAGGCGTTCACCACTGGCATTGGCGCGGAGCTGGCGTGGACTTCCGTGTCGGTTTACCACGGCGAACGGAACGAGCCGCTTGTGCGCCTCGACGAAAAAGGCCAGGCGTTGCTCGCTCGTGTTGGGGCAACGAATGTTTGGCTCAGCCTTTCGCACACCGACAACCACGCCATGGCCGTCGTCGCGTTGGTGCGACACGGCTGAAAATCGAGGGCGAGATGATGCGCACGGAGCACGCCCATCCGATTCTTGATTGCGTAGCGGCTCTCGCTTGGGAGCGGCACCTGCTGAAAAACGAGACCGAAGAATGGCAGGCGATGAGCACGGCGGCTCGCGGTGTGGCCGAAGGCGTGACCCAAGACTTTCGCGAAATCGGCGGACTACAGCCCACGTCGCGCTTACTCATATTGGCGGGCAAAGGAAACAATGCTGGTGATGCGCTGTTGGCTGCACGGGACTTGCTCGTTTTGCACCCCGCCGCATGTGCGGAGGTTGTGTTTGCCTATGGCGAGGACACACTACGTCCGCTGGCGCGCAGAGCATGGGCGGCTCTGCGCGAAGCCGGTGGCGCGCGGGTTACGGTCTTGGCTGCGGTTGACATCTCTCGAGATGTGAGCGGCTGGGATATGTGTTTGGACGGCTTGTTTGGTTTTCAATTTCGTCCGCCGCTGGATGCGCGAGTGGCGCAACTGCTCGCTGACGTAAATGCTCATCCGGCCATTCGCCTGCGGGCGGCGGTGGATTTGCCGAGCGGTTTGTCAGATGGAGCAGGCAAGCCGGACGGTGTTTTCCGGGCCGATTTTACTTACGCAACTGGCATCGTGAAGAGCCCGATGGTCACGGCGCAAAATGCCGCCGTCACTGGGCGACTGCGTTACCTCGACCTCGGCTTCTTCGCACAGAGCGAACCTGCTGAGGCTGGCGCGCTGCGTGTGTTGACGCTGGGGTTAATCACTCCGTTGGCGCAGTTGCGTCCGGCGCAGTCAGACAAACGCACGTTCGGTCACCTGCTGGTGGTGGGTGGCTCGCTGAGTTATCCCGGTGCGGTAGTGATGACGGTGCAGGCCGCGTTGAGGGCGGGCACGGGACTGGTGACTGCCGTAGTGCCAGCGCCTTTGGCGACGGAATTTGCAACGCGCTTACCGGAGGCGATGTGGGTGGGCGCGCCGGTCAACACCGCCGGTGGGCTCTCGTCGGCAGCGTGGGATTTGGTGCGCACCAAAGCCGAGCGCGTGGATGCCGTAGTGCTCGGGCCGGGACTTGGGGCGGAGCCGGACACGCTCGCGTTGGCACGAACGATCGCGGCGGAAATCCGGCTGCCTCTCGTGGTAGATGCGGATGCGTTGCGTGCTGAAATTTTGGCAGTGGCCGGACCGCAGGTGGTGGCCACGCCACACGCAGGGGAACGCCAGCGCATCGCCGATTGGCGCGGCTGGGAAGGGGAGAGCGTGCTTGTGTTGAAAGGTTCGCCGACGCGCATTTGCGGTGGCGGCACGGTGGCGCACAGCTTTTTTGGCGGGCCAGTGCTGGCGCGGGGTGGTAGTGGTGATTTATTGGCGGGTTTGCTCGGTGGGCTGCTCGCACAAAAACCGCAAGATTTGTGGCTCGCCGCGTGCCGCGCTGTCGTGTGGCATGGACGGGCGGCGGATTTGCTCGCACGCGACCGGGGCCAAGTCGCAGTGCAAACGTCGCAAATCCTCGATTACTTACAACCTGCTTTGACTTTTCCGGCCCATGAATCCCGCTGACCTCACTGAACGCCAAGCGTTCATGGTGTTGAACGATCTCCCGAATATCGGACCGGTCACTTTGCATCGTTTGCTAGAGCGTTTTGACGGCGATCCGTGTCGTATCCTCGCCGCCTCGCCAAGGGAATTGGAAAGCGTGCGCGGCGTCGGACCTGAGACGAGCGCGGCGGTCGTGGGTTGGACAGGGCACTTCGATCTCGCTCGGGAAGAGGAGCGCTTGACCCAGGCGGCTGCGCAGTTCGTGACCGCACGTGATGAAAATTATCCGCCGCTTCTCAAAGAAATCCACGACCCGCCCATTGGCCTCTACCGCAAGGGCGGGTGCGCGTTTACACAGCCGTGTGTCGCTATCGTCGGCAGTCGCCGCACGACACTCTATGGCCAAGCCGTGGCTAAGCGGCTCGGTGCCGACTTGGCGCGGTTGGGCTTTTGCGTCGTCAGCGGATTAGCGCGAGGCATCGACACAGCGGCGCACGAAGGTGCGCTGTCGGTGGATGGTGTCACCGCAGCGGTGTTGGGCACGGGTTTGGACATCATTTATCCGTCGGAAAACCTCGGCCTTTATCGACGCATCGCCGAGGGTGGCGGCGCGGTGCTCTCGGAGTTCCCTTTCGGTCGTAAAGCCGACCGCCAGACGTTTGCGATGCGCAATCGTATCATTGCAGGGATGAGCCAAGCGATCGTCGTGGTTGAGAGCGACGTGAGCGGCGGTGCGATGATAACTGCGCGTTTTGCCGGAGAACAGGGGCGACTGCTCTACGCCGTGCCCGGACGGATTGACCAACCGACAAGTGCGGGCTGTCACCAACTAATCCGCGACGGTGCCACGTTGTTAACCAGTGTAGACGATATTCTGAGTGAACTGAATTACCTCGGCGGGCTGCGACCGTCGGCCATCCCGCCCAAGCCCGGCTCCGAAGATGTCGCGTCCCGCGCTCAACTCAACGAGACCGAAGCCACTGTGCTGAATGCATTGACCGGCGGAGAGCGATGCGGGCTCGACGCACTGGTGTTGGCGACCGGCCTGACGGTGGCAGATATTTCTGCTGCCTTGTTGATGCTCGAACTCAAAAAACTCGTCGCCAAACGCGCCGATGGCACGTTCGAAGCCCGGATTCATTGACGCTACGCCTAATCTGTCAGTCTTAATGCTTAAATACTTTGTATTCTGAAACATTGGAAGGTCTTGCAGGCCTTACCTCTTGAGGGGCGGGGCGGGATAGGGGCCACTTTTCGCCCTTGACGCGCCCGGAGGTGGGCGGGATGGTGCACGTTTACAAATTTCCATCATGAGAGACGAATACATCAAGGAAGCCCAAAAAGTCATTCAGGACCCGAATGTGCTCATCAACGTAATCTCCCGCCGCGTGAAGCAATTGCGCCGTGGCAGCCGCCCCTTGGTTGAGTCGCTCGAAAAGCTCAGCCCCGAGGACATCGCTCTGCGCGAGGTTATCGAAGGCAAAATCAGCTACGAGTTGCAGAACGCCTGAGGTTTCCTCCAGTCCATCCGTTCCGAAGCGCGGCCCCGGTCGCGCTTCTTTTGTTTTGCGAGCCCGGCCTACCCGGCGCATTGCTACCGCGAAGATTTTCATGTCCGCCGCACCCGACAAATCCCGTTACACCGAGATGCGCAACCCAAAGGCGCTACGGGACTACCATGTGCACGATCGATTCGAGGCAGGCGTTCGGTTGGCCGGCACTGAGGTCAAATCCATCCGTGCGGGCAAAGCGCAACTGACCGATGGGTTTGCCCGTATCGAGAAAGGTGAAGTTTGGCTCTACGGCGCCTACATTGAAGAATACTCGCACGGAGGTCTCTCGCAGCACGCCCCGCGTCGCCCGCGCAAACTTTTGCTGCACGCCAGCGAAATTCGCAAACTCCAGCAGCAAGTCGAGGCTGGCGGCCGCGTGATTGTAGCCCTGCGGCTTTATTTCAAGGAGGCGCTGGTGAAGGTTGAAATTGCCACGGCCTCCAGCAAGAAACAGTTCGATAAGCGCGACGATATTAAGAAGCGCGAACAAAACCTCGAAGCACGCCGCGCCCTCAAACGAATTCCCCGATGAGTAAATCCCTCCGCAAGAAATCCTCCCGTCTATTGCAAGCTGTCACAGTGCGCGTGCCGGGCAGCACCTCGAATTGCGGTGCCGGCTTTGACACGCTCGGCCTCGCCCTCGACATCTACAACGAGGTGACTGTGACGCGGGCCACTGGACAGTTGGCGCAACCGGCTACGCCCGGCGATGCCGCTGGCAGCGAGATGGCCGAAGAGGCGGCGAAGCTATTCTTCGTGCGCGCGGGCTGTGAGGAGTTTGGCTTCACTTTCCATATCGGCGGCGACGTGCCGATGTCGCGCGGCCTCGGCTCTAGCGTGACACTCCGTGCGGGCGTCATCGCTGCGCTCAACGAGTTGACGGGCGTCCGACTGAAGAAGGAAGTGCTTTGCACGCTCGTGACGCAGCTGGAAGGACATCCCGACAACGCCACGCCCGCCGTCATCGGCGGATTTTGTGTGGCGCGTTGTGATCCCAATACTGGTGAACTGTGTGGCGTTGTTCGCCGTCCGCTCGGACGTGAGCTATGCTTCGTCGTCGTCTCGCCTGAGCAGGAGCTGCAAACGAAGAAGGCCCGAGGTATCTTGCCGCGCGAACTGCCCTATTTTGACGCAGTCAAGAGCATCAACAGCGCGGCTTACGTGGTCGCGGCTTTTCTTAGCGGCGAATACGACCGCCTGCGTCACGCCGTGCGCGACTATATGCACGAGCCCTATCGGTTGCCGCTCATCCCAGGTGGCCAAGCCGCTATTCAAGCCGGCGTGCAAGCGGGCGCGTTGACTGGTTGGCTCAGTGGCAGTGGCTCCAGCGTGTTGTGCGTCGCCCGTCCGGGACAAGCTGCACGCGTAGGGCGCGCGATGGCTGCAGCTTTTGCTGGAGTAAAATTGAAAAGCCGTATTCTCCGTCTCTACGCCGACAACCACGGACTCAAAGTCGTCGCTCGTCGTCGCTAAGTATGCACCTTCCTCACTCCATTTGCGTGGGGTCGAGGTGTTGGATAATGACTTCCTGTAAGCTCGCGAGAAACACGTAAGCTGCGAAAGCGCGTTGAGTCGCCAGTGGTAGGCGTTCCAATTGGATTTCACCGCTTTCGAGAGTCTCGTCTTCGACTTCGCGCAGGTATTTTTCGCGTAGGCGTAGACGGATGGCGGCGGCACCGCGCAGAGTTAATTCGCTGTTATCGAGCGTGAACTCGATGACTCCAGTCAAAAAGAAATCGCTATCGAATAGGCTCAGCAGAATTTTGATTTCATCCTGCTGCAGCTCCATCAAATCGTCCTTCCAGGTGCTGGCTAACTCCTTGTCGCGCTCGGGCAGACGCACCGTGCTGGCAAATTCTTCGCGGATGTCATCAGCGGCGGACTTGATGACATCAAGCAGCGGAGCAACCGCCTCAAGGTTTAGTTTTACTTCAACGCGTCTCATGACGTTCGAGGACGGCATTCAGGTGCCATTGTTGTAGTTGAAAGAGGTAAGATTCGGCGGGCTCGCGCGCGCCAGTCCAAAGCGTGGAGCGGCCAAGTTCATGCACTTCGAGCATGTGCTTGCGGGCGCGAGGCTCATCGTAACCAAAGATGCGGCGAAACACGACGACCACGTAGGACATGAGATTCACAGGGTCGTTGAGGACAACGACATCCCAAAGGTCGGCGAATTGCGACTCGGTGTTAGTCGCGGTGCTGGGCGAATGTTGTGGGTGCGAGTCGGGCATTATTTCGCGGCGGCCTCGCGCACGGCGGCGGCGACGGTGCTTTCGGCTTCGGCCAACGGCACTTTGCGGACTTCCTTGGCTGTGCGCCACTTGAGTTCGATGACGCCTTCTTTGAGGCCTTTGCCGCCGACGGTGAGTCGCAGCGGCAGGCCGAGCAGGTCGGCATCCTTGAATTTGACGCCTGGGCGTTCGGCACGGTCGTCGAGTAAGACGTCGGCCCCGGCGGCCTCAGCGGCAGCAGCGAGGCGGGTGGCCACGTCGCTGGCCGCAGCATCTTGCGGGTCGAGATTGACGACGAGCACCTGCCAAGGAGCGACATTCCACGGCCGGATGATACCGTCGCTATCGTTGGCTTGCTCGATGATGGCTTGGAGGGTGCGACTGATGCCGATGCCGTAGCAACCCATGACCATCGGGTGTTGCTGCTTGTTGGCGTCGGTGAAGACAGCGCCGAATTTTTCAGAGTATTTTGTGCCGAGTTTGAAGACGTGGCCGACTTCGATCGCGCGATCGATTTTCAAAGGTGAGCCGCATTGCGGGCAGGGTTCACCGGCGCGGACGCGGCGGAAATCGCCGAATTTTGTGACAGCGAGGTCGCGCTGCACGTTCACATGGCGTAAGTGGAAGCCGTCTTTATTGGCACCAGTGGTGCCATTGCCGATGAGGCGAATGGCGTGGTCGGCGAAAATCCCTGCGAGAGCACTGGGGTTCTTGATCGTGCCGCGCACTGCCCCGAGACTGCCGGGTTTGGCACCGAGCACGGGCTCGATTTCTTCAGGCGTGGCCGGACGCCAGAGTTGAAAACCGAGGCTGCCCAGCTTGGCCTCTTCGACATCGTCGCAACCGCGCACGAGGACGAGGAATGGTTTGCCGTCGCCGACGAAGACCAGTGTTTTGAACTGTTGTTCGGCGGGCACATGGTAGGGAGCGGCACCAAGCGCAGCGATGGTCGTGACGCCGGGCGTGGCAAATTCTTCGATGGCTCCGTCGGGCGTCGCGTCGGCCAAATCGGCGGGCACAAGGCCGCTCGTGGCTTTCTCGCGATTGGCGGCGTAGCCGCTTTGGTCGCAATAGACGACATCGTCGTCGCCGACAGGTGCGGGCACCATGAACTCGTGGGAGAAGCTGCCGCCCATCACGCCTGTATCGGCTTCGACCGAGATCGTCTTCAGGCCGCAGCGGGTGAAGAAGGCGGTGTAGGCACGCTGCATGCGTCGGTAGTTTTCGACGGCGGCTTCGTCGGAAACGTCGAAGCTGTAGGCGTCCTTCATGATAAACTCGCGGGCGCGCATCAGGCCGTAGCGCGGACGGATTTCATTCCGGAACTTGTGGGTGATTTGATAAAAATTTTTAGGCAGGTCGCGGTAACTGGTGATTTCAGTTTTTACCAGTGGCGTGATGATTTCTTCATGTGTCGGGCCGAGCACAAACTCCGGGTCGCGCGGGCTGCGTTTGCCGTCGCCAGCGTGATCCACGCGATACATGATCTCGCGAGCGGCGGACCAGCGTGGGCCTTGTTGCCAGTTTTCCACTGGATGAATGTGCGGCATGGCCAGTTCGATGGCGCCTTCGCGGTCCATCTCTTCGCGGCAGATCGCCATGATTTTTTGCAGGGCGCGTAGACCCGCAGGCAGGAAGGTGTAGAAGCCTGCGCCGAGTTTGCGTACTAGGCCGGCGCGGAGCAGCAGCTTATGCGAGGCGATTTCCGCTTCGGCGGGGCTTTCTTTCAGAGTAGGGATGTGAGTCTGCGACCACTTTTTCATGGGATTGGGCAACGAAACAAGTCCCTCGAGGCCGCGCAACGAGTATTTGCGCGTCGGGCGAGGCTGAGGGCTAGGTGGGGGTGAGCGGTGGCAACGCCTTTTCAATGGCGGCGCGGTGCGGCTCTAGGCGCGGTGGCAGGCTGAGTTTTTGGCCGAGGGTGGCGACGGGCTCGTCCACCGTGAAGCCGGGGCCATCGGTCGCGATTTCAAAAAGGACGCCGCCGGGCTCGCGAAAGTAGAGCGAGTGGAAATAGGCTCGATCAATGATGGGGCTGATGGCGTGGCCTTGCGAAC
>JACCDO012392538.1_pt1 | contig 36616 bp, 35 predicted proteins | sample 7446101 | NCBI WGS metagenome assembly JACCDO01 (sample SAMN15323440, study PRJNA562643) | freshwater metagenome | isolation source: river surface water | place: USA:Blue River Watershed | collected 2017-08-16 | reverse complement strand
GGTGAGTCACAGTGTTCGGAGATATAAGTACCAATAGAAAGCATAAATTTATTCATTTTATCACTTACTACCGTTGTCTCGTGCCTCTTTTTCCTGAAACTAGCGGCTGCATCATAGGTGCATTCTAGTAATTTTAAATTCATTTCTTCTTTAGAGTAACCATTATAGCTCATGGCACTAGTATCATCACTATTCCCTCCTAAATGCTTACGGAGAACTTGATCGTCATAATGATTATTGAATTGTTTCATTCCCTCACGCAATCCGCTTACTTGGTCTATCTTTTCCTTTATCATAGTGTCTAATATTTGTATTGTGTTTTCTTTGTTATTAATCATAACATTTTTAACATCTCGCGTTGCAGTGCTAACGCTTCCAAAGCCTGAATCAATACAAACAAGTTAGAGCATGTAAAATAGACAATAAAGGATGAACGGAGAAGGTACGTATGCCGTTATATTTATAACTCGATATGTCGATGAGAACTAGAAAAAGAAGATAATTTTGAGAGATATTTTTGTGAACCTTTGGCTGCGACAGCGACAGAAGCAGCGACTAGCACGCAGAGCAAGCACAAAACGACCATTTAGTGAGAAGCGGGTGCGTTCTGATGTTTTTGCTTGTTTTGCTTTTGGAAAATGTAAAGTAAGGAATAAGGAGTCGGGATAAGATATATAAGGTAAAAGAAAGAAGAAAAAAGAAAAAAGAAATAGTAGTTGTAAAGCAGGTGGAGTGAGTATATAATGTCTAGATGGTTTATCAACCAGTTCCTGAGATCACTAACATTATGGTCAAGACTTTCGAGATGTTTTGTCAAGAACAGCCTGCCTTGCTCTCCACAATAGATATGTTACACTACCTTGTTAAATTCTTTATACAATATCTTTTATTTGATCAAACTTTCCTTGCGCAGTAGGAATGACTAATCCCCGCTGAATCAGTCAGAGAAAAGAAAAAGAAATTAAAGAATTTCAAAGCTTAATGAGAGGATAAATGCACCGATTTTACCTTCTTATTGTTCTTCTAACAGCATGCGCCAATGCGTTTCAGTTGGTGAAATTGAAGTCAATCTCTTATAGGTAATAAACTTACACTACTAATACGCACATACTTGTTTACTCATTACCTCTCCTTAAGATCATCGCTGCGTATGCTTAATGATGATAATATCAATGAATTCCAGCAAAAGATAAATAAAAATGATTATGTAGGTGCATATTCGGTAATAAAGCGCAATCCAATGATGCCTTTAACTCTCGAAGATACACGTCAGCTCCTCAATAACATGGATAATATTATAAATACGTCAAATGTAGACAGCACAACTGGAAATATTGATGCTAAGCAAACACTAGAAATCGTTAGTTATCTTTATAAAAGATTTGATCGTCAAAATACTTTGAAGGGTTTCGGATGTGTGAAAGGAATCTATCCTGAGAAGTCAACCGACATAACTCCTACTAAATTAACCCAATTAACTGGTTTGAGCATTGATGCATTGACGCCGAAGCAGCGAAAGACTTATTGGTGGCTGATTGGAGGAGGTTTATGCTTGGCGGAGATATTCATTGGTAGAAATGTAGGAATCGATCCTGTTTTCTCATTGATTCCTGCTACAATATTATTGTTTGGTATAGATGCTATTGCGTACCAAGGTAACACTCACTCACTCACTCACTCACTCATCCACAACCACTCACTGATTTGTTCCTAGGCGCTTATTTTGAGTCAATTTATCAAAAATTATTCCCTGAGTACCGCGATAAAATCATCCACCACGAGGCAGGTCATTTCTTGGTAACTTATTTACTCGGTGTTCCTATCCGAGGATGCGTTACTAATGCTTTTGACGCGCGCCAGAAGTATCCAGACATCCGCGGCCAAGCAGGCACGATCTATTATGACACAAAACTTGCTGATGAAATAGCTAATAGCAAGGTAACACGTACGTCATTGGATCGAATGAGTGTCATTACTATGGCAGGTATTGCAGCTGAAGCCCTGCAGTTCGATAGAGCAGAAGGTGGCATAGTGGACGAGCAACAGCTCATCTCTTTCTTCACGTCCATTCAACCACCGTGGAATCTACTGCGTATTCAAGGGCAAGCCAGATGGGCGGTTTTACAGGCTATTTTATTGATAAAAGAACATGAAAAATCATATAAAGCGCTTGTGCAAGCACTGCAAGAAGGGAAGCCGATCGGGGATTGCATCTGTGCCATCGAGGCCAACCTGCCTGAGGTGTTGCCATCAGAGGTGCGAAACCAGGAGCAGGTGATGCGCAGTAAAGTGCAAGAGAATGATGCATATATTCGTTACATTCAGAAAATGACATGGAAAGTAGGTGGATTAGAGCCGTTGACACCTGAAAATAGCAGTAAATATGACATCGGACTAGATGGTTTTATTAAAAAAGAGTACACTCAAGACGCAGCAGCGGCAGTGAATACTGTCAGCAGCCCCGCAGACAACCAGGTGGCTATCGATGAAGGAATCAAGGCTTTCACCGACAAGATAAAAATACTACAACAGAAAGCATCAACAGGTATTGCTATTGCCATAACTTACTCACTCACTCACTCACTCACTCACTTACTCACTCCGACAGGCAACTTGGATGATATTTACGACGACCCAAGCAGCGGCGGCGTGTGGTTGAACGGTCTGAACTCCCTAAAAAATAGTAATAATGTAAGTGGAGTAACGGGTACTGACACATCCAACAGCTTGCAGTTACCAACGCCGCGTGAAGGGTATGAAGAAGGGATTAAGAAGCTTTTAGCTGAGGAAAATAAGCCGTTTGATGACATATCAGATGCCGAAGAAGAACAACCTACGGATAGTGTCAAGCTAATCCAATCAATATACAAAGACCAGAAGGACTCTGCTGACGGCGGTGCAATCACAGCCGAAACTATGTTGGCAAGCCATCGCGGCTACCAAATGAAGCGTTTAGAGAATATTCTGCTGTCTTACGACAAGGAGATCGAGAGCATCGCGGAGCGGATGAAGCAGCTAACCAATAAAGTCAAATAATGTAACTATGTAATCAAATATCAGTTATTACAGAGATGGAAGCGGACGGATGGGGCTATTGGAGTCGCCATCGAGGCTCGTGTACTTGCATAGTAAGTCTACTTGTGCACAGTGGCAACGCCGGTACAGGAGAAAAGGAATAATAGAGACTCACTAGGTATTACCACAAGGGCTGGGCTGTCTCGTCCGATCAGATTCTGCGCTTCGCTGTTATAGCCGGTGAGAGACGAGTGTATCATGCAGCTTTACTATCTTCGTGTGTTACTTCTATTACTTTTCAATTGTTGCTTCTTTATTCAGAGTCAAAGGAAAGAGCTGTATCAGAGTTTCCGTCATCAAGTTGATACAGTAAACGACAAAGTTATTGCGTTAACCTTTGATGATGGCCCCCACGAGATACTTACTCCTCAATTGCTTGATGTCTTAAAGAAATACAATGTATCTTGTACCTTTTACGTGATGGGAATAAAAGTGAAAATGCATCCAGAAATCATTAAACGAGCAGTTGATGAAGGCCACGAAATAGGTAATCATGGATGGGATCACCCAGTCATGTCTAAAATAAGTAGAGAATTGTTACATGATCAGATAAACAACACAAATGTAGTGATAAATAAAGCCATAAAAATGAATCCCGCAACGATGCGACCGCCGTATGGTAAGACGAATGGCGGAATGAATCGATTCTTAGCTATAAATGAAAACTTGCCAGTAATATTATGGTCATTAGACATAATTGACTGGAAGTTTCCTTCTACCGACGAGATTGTTACTAGGATCACTAAGTATGTGCAGCCGGGGGACATCATCCTTGCGCACGACATATTCAAGAACACCATCGCATCAATGCCTAAACTAATTGAAGCAGCGTTGAATTTAGGATACAGATTCTCCACCGTATCCAACCTGATTCACAAGGATTTGAAGGGTTCTTCATAGTTAGAATTGCCTTCTACTACGGACCAAACCTATAGACTTTAAGTGTGTTTAGTTAAGTGTATATTTGTTTCTATTTGCTTCTTCCTTCTTTTCTATCCAGCTACAAGCCGCAGTTACCTTAGTTGGAGGAAGATATGCTTCTATTTCTCTCCACACCCTCGTGCTAATCCCTTTTCCATCGCCGCGTGGATCTTCGAAGAAGCAAAGAACAGCAAGAGCGGGCGCAGACATGCAGTCTATGTTACTGGCAGTATTATGCACCTTCCTATCTCTTTGGACCGTGTCTGCTAACAGTGTACTTGAGCAGTATGAATCGCTTGATTTCCAGCGAGATGTGGTGGAGTCTCGTGATGTAGTCATTGCTATTTACCATGGTATTGCACGCGATGAAAACGAAGATTTAACAGAGAAAGTGAAAGTAATTAGCGATGAAGTGTATGAAAAGTTGACACAAACTTATGGTATTCAAGTTAAGACTATTGATTGTCTTGCCAGCGTGCATAAGAGTGCTTGTCGTAATGCAAATATTGTGGTAATGCCAACTGTTCATGTATATATTGATCAACCAAAAGTTAATCCTTACACGAAGAAGGTATATAGAACACCAAAGGTTTGGGATACGAAGAATCCAAATGATATCAAAGCACTTGAAAAATTTGTAAGTAAAATATATCCAAATCTTATTCAACGAGTAGATGTTGATGAAGACGAAGGTGTTGAAGGTGCTTCGGGATTGCAAAAGCTGGAGAGTATTGTCGCGAATAACAACAACATTCCTGTTACTTTGTTATTCACTGAACGTAAGACAACATCATTGTTATTGAAGAGTGTAGCAGTCGCCTTACAAGATCGCATGACTATCGTTGAGGTTGCTAACAGCGTCTCTTCGCTCATCGGCAAGTACAAAGTGGCGAAGTACCCGTCATTCGTGACTATTCCTGCAACGCCAACAGTGGACTTGGACACAGATAACGTGGTCGTTTATGATGAAAATGCCAAGACACGCAGTGAACTTCTTGCTCATCTCACCAAGTACGCAGCTGAGCCAGCCGTTGGAAGCAACCCCGATTCCGCCAGCAGTACTGAGCAAAGCAGCGGTATCAAGAGAGTTGGTTCCAATATTATTTTCACCAACCCTAGTGAGTTCTCCCTCGATTTACTGACTCCTGACATGGCTTGGATTGTTGCCATCAGTCACACTAACCCCGATACCGCCATTCCTGATTGGAGTAAGACCAAAAGATCCGTTGAGGGCTCAATAGCCTATGCTGAATTACATTGTAATGATAGTACCAATGAGAATAAAGAAGCAACTTTTTTTTGTACATCTGGTCCCTCTGCTACTCCCTATGTGATCGTGTTACCACACGGTGACAATGAGCGCAAGAAGTTGAGTATTGACAGCGTGAGTAAGTGGAAGCGACTGATGTATGTGCCTGAAGAGGTTGAAGATGCCAGGAAAGCAGCTGGTGATACCTTACCTGATACAGCAGTAGTAGAAATTACTGATGATTCTTTTCAAGATTTTATAACGGATATATTAAATAAGAAATTGTTGCCGGTCACCGTGATATCCGACAAGCCAACTCCGTCGAGCATGTTGAAGAACCTTGGGCTGTCGCTAGGCAAGTATATCAAAGTTAGTTTTATGTCGGCACCTTCAGCTGCTTTCATGGCGTCACTGGGTAATCCCCGACTTCCAGCTGTTATTGCAACACACCTACAGTACGATGAAACAGGTTCGGACACTTGATGCACTCTTACTTACTCACTCACTGGCTTACTCACTCACTGGCTTACTCACTCACTCACTCACTCACTCACTCACTCACACACTCACTCACACACTCACCTACTTACTCACTTACTCACTCACTCACTCACTCACTCACTCACTCACTCACTCACTCACTCACTCATTCACTCACTCTTACTTACTCACTCACTCACTCACTCTTACTCACTCTCTTATCAGGCAAGTTGAAGTCCGGTGAGGGCGGCATGGAGATCTCGATGGCACTGTACGACCCCAACATGTTCGGTCCGTTGAAGTACAATTCCATTCAAAACTTTGCACTACAAATATATGCTCGATCCGGTCTGCAGAGTCCTGCTAGCGCCGAGCCAACGGAACCCCTCAAAGAGTCGTTACAAAGTAGTGAAATCCAGAAAGAAGTAGTGTTTCTTAATAAACCTGAAGACTGGGATCGCGAGTGCGGCAAAGGGTACCGGGGTATCTGTGTGTTGTCCTTCTTCGACTCCACTTCTTCCTCTTACGGCTCCTCTTACATTGCAACCGTTATGAATACAATTCTTAGTAAGATGGGAAAGAGTGTTGCCGCCTTCCGCATGCTTGCTATTGACGCCTATTGCCAGGTTTCATTCACGGAAATCTTAGGGATTTCGGTGACGTCAGTGCCTACCGTCCTTATTTATTCACCACTCAAAGGCCGTTATGCCACCTTCCGAGGAGCGTTTAATGAGCAAAAAGTACAGGAATTCCTGGACGGAGTCCTGCACGGTCGCATCAGCACCGGTCCGCTGAGCCAACGGCCAGAATTTAGTGAAGTATGTCAAGGTACAAGTCCCAGTGAGGTAGTGAGTGAAGAAGATAGTGACAATTCTGACTTGTTAGAAGAGATAAAACGAGAAGAAACGGCTAGAAAATTAAGAATTAAACAAGAATTAGAAGAAGAAAAGAAAAGATTAGCTGAAGAAAAGAAACGTGCGGAAGAAGAGAAGAATAGTCAGAAGAAGAAGAAGAAGAAGAGCAAGAAGAAGAAGGCAAATAACGAATTGTAACTAATCACAGCATATACACTAACTACTCACTCACTCACTCACTCACTCTTACTCACTCCACCACTGACTGTATGTCACAGGCGGATCCGTGGAATCCCCCAAAACACGTGCATCGTCCCGTGTTATAGTTGCATATACCGCGTCCCGAGCAATCCCTGCCACTTTCATTGCCATAACCACCTATTGGATCACTGGATGATGGGCACTCGAGCAAGCTGCAATCAGGGCCTCTGGAGCCGATGTCACACACACATCCCCATATTTTCATGGCATCCCAAGGTGTGCTATAAACACGATTAGCATTTTCAGCTAAGACTTTTTGTGGGGTACATACCCCTCTATTACTGCAGTCATTGAAGCAGGTGTTGCGTTGACAAGCCATTCCTTCAAATCCCCGAGCGCATTCACACTCACCTGTATCTCTATTACAGTGTCCACGATCTGAACATTCTACCCATGGGTGAGCATCATTGTTGTTACTTAGCGTGCTATATGCCCATGCATTCCCCTTGGGACACGCGCGCAGACTACAATCCACGCCCGTGTACTCATCATCACCATAGAAATTCTTGAAACATTCACATTTTGCCGTGTATTTATAGCAGTAACCGTGTCCGCTGCAGCTATGCTCGCACTTACCATGTACGCGGATGTAGTCCTTGGCAGGGGTCACGGTGTGGATGCCGCCGTTGTCTTTTATGAAAGACGGCTGACCCGTTGGGGTTTGAGATGGTTGTCCGGATGGTTGCGATGATGGTTGCCCTGTTGGTAGCGATGTTGGCTGGCCAGTAGGTTGTTTAGATGGTTGACCTGTTGGTTGTCCTGTTGGTTGACGCGAGGGTTGTCCTGTTGGTTGTCCTGTTGGTTGTCTTGATGGCTGACTAGTAGGTTGACGCGAGGGTTGTCCTGTTGGCTGCATTGTTGGTAACCCTGTTGGTTGCGCAGAAGGTTGTGACGAGGGTTGTGACGAGGGTTGCATTGTTGGCTCTCCAGTTGGCTGACCTGTTGGCTGCATCGTTGGTTGTGAAGATGGTTGACTTGTGGGTTGACGCGATGGCTGCCCTGATGGTTGCATTGTTGGTTGTGAAGATGGTTGCGCAGAGGGTTGCATTGTTGGTTGCATTGTTGGCTCTCCAGTTGGCTGACTACTTGGCTGTCCTGTTGGCTGCATCGTTGGTTGTGAAGTTGGCTGTCTACTTGGCTGTCCTGTTGGTTGTGAAGATGGTTGCATTGTTGGTTGTGACGATGGTTGACGCGATGGTTGCATTGTTGGCTGTCCTGTTGGCTCTCCAGTTGGCTGTCTAGTTGGCTGTGCACTTGGCTGTCCTGTAGGTTGTGACGATGGTTGACGCGATGGTTGCATTGTTGGCTGTCCTGTTGGCTCTCCAGTTGGCTGTCCACTTGGCTGTCGTGTTGGCTGCGCAGAAGGTTGTCTAGATGGTTGCATTGTAGGTCTACTACTAGGTTGTCCAGTAGGTCTACTACTAGGCTGTGTAGTTGGCTGCATTGTAGGTCTACTACTAGGTTGTCCAGTAGGTCTACTACTAGGCTGTGTAGTTGGCTGCATTGTAGGCCTACTACTAGGCTGTGTAGTTGGTCTACTACTAGGCTGTGTACTAGGTTGTCCCGTTGGTCTACTACTAGGCTGCCTAGTTGGCTGCATCGTAGGTCTACTACTAGGTTGTCCAGTAGGTCTACTACTAGGCTGTCTAGATGGCTTACTACTAGGTTGACCAGTTGGTTCACCAGTTGGTGAACGAGTAGGTGTTACTGTTGGTGTTGCGGTTGGGATTGCCGTAGGTATTGCGGTTGGGATTGCGGTTGGGATTGCTGTGGGTATTGCTGTGGGTATTGCGGTTGGGATTGCGGTTGGGATTCTTGTTGGTACTTCTGTTGGCACTCTCGTTGGTATCGCGGTTGGTATTTCTGTTGGTACTGCAGATGGTGCATCTGTTGACCCACCGTAATGGCAAAATACTACTAGGATCACCAGCAGGAGCACAACCACGGGGCAACGCATCTTCCTATTTTTTATTTACGTTTCCTCTTGCAAAATCAAACCCATACCGGCTCCGCCCTGCAGAATTAAGGAAGGACTAGTGACTACAACTACGACAGGTTCTATTGTCGCGTTATTATTCTAAATGCCAAGTACCACATTTTGCTCTCATTTTGCATCAAAAATCTTTGTCGCCTCAATCAATCTACTGCTCTTAATCCCTAAATGCATTCAAAACTCAGTTGACTTAGTAGATGACTTATTAGAAAATCGGAAATAATGAGTGAAAGTAAAGTAGAAAATGACGGGGTTGAACGCGACACAAACGAGGTATCGCCACATATCTCACATTCATCTGTATCCTTATTTTATTTGTGTTCTTACTATTGCTTACTTACACATAAAAAGGAAGAGGATATCATTGACTTGCTAGCATACTTGCAACCTCCAAATGCCAACGAGTTCAGTAGTTTCTCATTGAGTTATAACCGCAAAGCATTCAATGGTTGGATCAAGCAGTATTCTGCGTGTTGTGGTGCTGCATCAGTTGCTGGGGCATGGAATGCATTAGCTAATATGCATCGCTTCAATACGAATGCATTAACAGCAGTTGAGGTACTTGATGTATATAAGAATATGTTTATAGAAACAATTGACAAGAAGAAATCTTCTTTTCAACGAAAACTTGGTGCTACAATTGATGAATTATTGAGTACATCATTACCAAATGAATTAGCAAAATATGGAAGAGAAATCGGTGGATCAAAGAAAGGAGTGAATACAGTGACTAAGAAGTATGTGATGCAGTCGCTGAAGACATTGTGCAGAAAACATTACATAGAAAATAACAATGCTATTGATCCACCACTTGATGTTGGCATTGGGAACAGACATGTTCTTCAATGCTTCATTGAATTATTCGAATTGGAAGGTTATTACTCACTCATTCACTCCCGCACGCACATACTTATGTAGTTACTTACTAAGGATATCAGTTTAATAATAACGAATCTGAAAGTAAAGATGATAATGTTACTGATGAGGCGGTTGTAGCAGGGGAAGGACACGACGAAGAAGGTGATGACGACGACCAAAATGACGAAGAAGAAAAAAGTGATGCAACAGCTACAGGTACTGCACATATAATCACTTACTGGGTCACTAGCTGACTTACTCACTCCCTCACTCCCTCACTTACTCACTCCTACAAACACGCTCACATACTCTCTTCTGCACAGTACCCACGACTAAGAAATCTTCCACTATATGGGATTGGAAGCAAGATTTGATGGAAATTATCAAGAATATGAGCGGTTTAGTCAAGTTGTCGAGCCCAAAACCGTCGACAGCAGCTATTGGTAATTGGGCGATACTGCAAGGTGTAAGTAGACTCGCTGAGAATTGTCAGTTAGGCCCATCAGCCGTGCAAGGGAAATTATTCATGGGAAAAAGAAGAAATAAACTACAAAAATTAGATGTTGCATTACTAAGTAGTGATAACGAGGACACTGTGAGGACACAGTGGGATGCACTACGGTCAGCCTTTAATAATCCCAACGTTGTCTTATTATTCCATTTAAAGAATCATTATGCATTGATATTTGCTATAAGAGAGTATGTAACAGTTGATGGAGGAATTGTTCGTCAGTTATTAACAGCTAGAAGAGGTCAAAGACCAACTGTTTGGATAGATTTTAGTGAAGCAAGAGATACCATGATTCAATGGGAAGGCTACAAGATAATGGCTATAAGTGTCGCCTCGACATTGAATAAAGGTGAGTTAGAGTTGTATAAAGAAAAGACAAGGAGTAATGATTTAAACCTAGACCTCAAGTAAATGTAATTCATTGTAATATAGTTAAAGTAACACAAATGATCAATATATACACTCATTTTTACTATTCCAACGTCTTTCTTACCACAGCATCGACAAGCTTTAAGGCTTTAGTTGTGCTCAGCATGCTGTAAGGTGTTGTATAACAGTAATTTTTGAATTAAATCAACATGAGTAAGCACCTGAGACATGAAGTAAGTAAGTAAGTAAGTAAGTAAGTAAAAATAATATGAGAGAATGATAGATGAATGAGCGATGGTTTACGCGAGGGAAAGAATCGTTGTATGAGTAAATGAGTAGTAAGTGAGCGAATAAGTATCAAATAAATGAATGAGGGAATAAAGGAGCAATGAAAAAAGAGTAGGTAGCGAATGAGTGGTACCATTCTTCTGCAGCAGTAACGTCTCAACTCCAACTGATCCAAAGCATCTTTTTCACTAACTTCCTGTGACAACAAGCGAGTGTATGTCTCGTACTTATTCCCGATCACCTTCCCACACGTGAAGCAGCGCACTGGAATGATCATTTTTATTATTGATTTTTTTGTAATCAATCATTGATGGGAACAAGACCATGTAAACCCTATCTGCCATGCAATCTCTAATAGTTAATATACTTGACTCAGAGGTGGAAGACAGTGTAAGGTAACATCATTTCCCGCATATTATTACTGTTTCTAAACATAAATTTTGGAAATAATATAGAAAAGTAGTAGATGATATGTCTAATAACGGTGAATACAAGCAGCTACAGGTTCTAGTAGATATAAAACTGTAAGTAATTGTTATTCATTCTATTTCTTACCTCTTTCTACTTAAAGTAGTAAAGCTTCTCAACATATAAAGGCCTCATCATGGTCGACATGGAAAACTTTGAAGAAAGTAAGAAAAAGGAGGGAAAATGGCTACAGAAGCAGCAACGGGGCTGGGTCCTATCGAGTATCTGCACTCGCAGACCTTGAACCGTTACATTGACAAGAGAAAGAAATCTGGCAAGTTAATAATGTCAGACTTTTATCTGCCGCAATATTTGTACTCTTTGCGACCATTAAGTAACTGGTTTAGAGAGAATATCAAGAGTATTATTGGTGATTGCACGCACAGGTATGCTACTACATGGTACAAGTCACACTCTTATACTTACATTTATTCCTTAGTATTAATATTGATGAATTAATCGAGGTGGAGAATATTGCAACTATAAATTACCAAGTTCAGTCATTTATGGATCATTACTACGGTAAAAATCGCAATTCAGTGACTAATAATGCAACCAACAAGCTAAAAATAACTAAATTTGATTCTAAATTGTATAAAGATGTTAGTATCCATGGATCATTACATGTTATTATTGAAATTGTTATAAAACATCAAATCAAACACAATATTCCCGCCCTGAATCTCCTGGCAGATGACAGCCTACACATAGGAAACGAGGTAGTGCAGGAGATAGAAGCCACATTATTATCGAAAGGATTATTACAACGTCCTAAAATGTATCTAGGTGATGTTCCTAGCAATATAATTGATGAAGTAAAAAGTATAATAGTTTTTCATGGTGGTGCTATTGTAGCACAGCCTGAAGACGCAACTCATGTCGTTAATTGGGACGAAGGTCACGACAATAACATCAACGTGGAGTCCAGCGAAGAGTTCATCCGACCGTTAGATTTAAGATTGGAATACAATGGTGGTGTCGCCCTTGTTCACTGGTGGTACCATCCAGATTCTTATGACGAATGGATTCCTTCCAGCGACGTTGACTTCTCGGAGCCTCCTGATGTTGTACCGCTTCAGGACCCAAGTAAACCGTGGGAAATATGCTGCCGTTTCATATACGACTGTGCAATATTCAATGAATGGGGTAATGAAATTGATTATATGCGTGAAAGCAGTAGCACTTCCAATGAAGACGAGGTAGAAGAGGAGGTAGATGCAGCAGCAACAGCAACAGCCTCTGTCTCTAGGGTAGCTAGTGGTGCCCGGCGGAATCGTAATACAAAAAAGAAGAAAATTATGGATAATAGTGCGAGTGCAGGCAGCGCGGTTTCATCCGTGAATGACACACCAGTGATAGAAGGAGTGTATGTAACCGATCGAATGATGGCGGACCTCGCGCCTCCGTCATACGACGTAAACTGTAAAAGGAAGCATTATTTCGTAGATATCATCGCCAACAGCAAAGGTATCGACGTACAACTCTGTGAAGGGATGAATAACGAGGGGGTTATTGAAATTATAGAGAACCCGGTCGATGCGGCATCCAGTGCCGCCGTGCCAGCATCAGGCAGTAGTAGTAAGAAGAAGGCAAAGCACTCCGTAGATGTGTCGCAGCTACTACGCACTCCTCCTTCGTGGTATAAAGTAGATTCAATTTCAACAATAGAAAAATTATTCTTGAATGATTTTATATTTCATGGTAAGACCGACCCAAGTGTAGACGCAATAGCCAAGGAGTACCTGCTTATACGCAACTATATCATCGACCTATCGAACTCCAACCCCGTCGTATACTTGTCTTTCTTAGACTGTCGCCGCAAAATGTCCGGTGATGTGAGCTTGATCATGAAAATACACGAATTTTTGGATGCATTTCAGTTGATAAATCATCTAGTTAAGCTAGAACAACGGCCACTTTTGAGTAGTTACCGACCACCAACCACGTACGACATGAAACTCATCCTTGATAGCCGCCTAGCTAGTGTAAGCCGCGATGGCAATGCAATAACCAACACAACACTAATAGACGACACTTGTAGTAATAATGACCAGGTAAAATGGACCGAGGATTGCAGTAAGAAGTTGCAAGAGTTAGTCATCAAGCACGGGTTGCAGTGGGATGCGGTGGCTAAGGACATGGTTGCGCACACCAACGATGTATTCTTTACTGATACTGAGTGTTTAAAACAATTTGTTTGCATGCCAATAGCAAGTAAACCTATCTTTAGTAGTAGTTACTATGATGAGCTATTGGTGCCAGCAGTAGTCGCTTCGTTAGCTCACGGCACCCTGACCCAACGGCTAACTTTATTCTACCAAATTATCAATAAAAAAATGAAAAATATATGTAATAGAGATGACATTGATAGTATACTCCGTGCTGTTCAACACACCCAGCTTGCAGCGCGCCCTGCACCCAGGGATCCCGAGTACGACGAGCGAGTCCAGCGCATGTCCCAAGAGGTTAATTTACTAGATAAACGGTTAGAATTATTAAAAAAAGTTGAAAAAACTATCGATGCAGAGAGAGTCCGCCTTAATTATGATTTTACTGAAATATACCGGCTGAAGGTGGACACGATGGTCACGAGCCACATGGAGCAATAGACTGCGACTCACCTATCCTTGTGACCTATGTATATGTAACTGTTTCTTCTTCTTCTTCTTCTTCTTCTTGTCCGGAGTGCTGCGAGTAGGACTCTGGTTAGGGGACTGATGTGAGTTTTTTGAGCTAGTAGCGAAAAAAAGCACTACATCCACATCCCAAGAGGCACTTGCCAATTGCATTTGCATTGGCGCATTAGTACGTCGAGATAGTTCTTCGAAGAGGAGTGGTGTAATCTGTCGGAGGCAATCAATAAACGCGCACTACAAGAGCAGGTGACAGAGTGCAAGGCTAATATATTATAATTACCTGAACAGTTCAGTGTTGATATTTTCCAATTTCCTATTGTTTGAAACATTATTCATCCAACGTAGTCTGATAATCTGTGCATTATCACCATGAATTGGCTATTATGCTATTGGATGATCTATATTTTCATTACATCATACACCGTTCTATCGGTTAATCCTCCTCCAAGGTACATTTTTATCACTTTACCCATTACTCATCGAACTACGCACTCATTCACTGTTTCTAGTCCACGTCCTACTACAGCAGTTCCCACTCCACAACCCACTACAGCATTTCCCACTCCACAACCCACTACAGCAGTTCCCAGTACTGCAGTTCCCAGTACTGCAGTTCCCACAACAGCATTTCCAACTCCACGTCCCACTACAGCATTTCCCACTACACGTCCCACTACAGCAGTTCCCACTCCACAACCCACTACAGCAGTTCCCACTCCACAACCCACAACAGCAGTTCCTACTCCACAACCCACTACAGCAGTTCCCAGTACAGCAGTTCCCAGCACTGCAGTTCCCACTACACGTCCCACTACAGCAGTTCCCACAACAGCAGTTCCCACTCCACGTCCCACAACAGCAGTTCCCACTACACGTCCCACTTCAGCAGTTCCCACTACACGTCCCACTTCAGCAGTTCCCTCAACAGCAATACCCAGTTTCTTACCAACACCTTCTCCAACAAATTTCCCATCCTTGAGTCCGCACTCAATTGCTGTTATCACCACCATAGCTGGCACAGGTACAGCTAGTTACAGTGGCGACAAGGGACAAGCGACAAGCGCTACCATCAATGTACCATGTGGCATAGTTCTTGATTCCAGTGGAAATGTTTACTTCAACGACTTCAGTAATCATCGAATGCGTAAGATAACTGTTTCAACAGGCATAATTACCACATTCGCAGGCAGTGGCTCTACAACTGACGGTGGAGATGGCGGCGCAGCAAGTAGTGCCAGCTTGTTTAACCCAAGTGGATTAGGAATCGATACATCAGGTAACTTATACATCGGAGATTCTGGTCATGCACGTGTCCGCAAGATCACTATATCCACCAACATCATCACCACAATTGCTGGCACTGGCACTGGTGGTTACTCTGGTGATAATGGATTGGCCACAAAAACCAAGCTTCTCGGACCCGTAGGAGTTGCGCTGGATGCATCAGGTAAGCACTTAGTTACTACTTACTAACGTCATAACTAACGAGTCGGTACTCTAGGCACCGTGTACATTTGTGATTCGGGTAATCACAGAGTCCGTAAGGTAGACGCTTCTACAGGTATAATGACCACGTTAGCTGGATCAGGTCAAACTGGTTATAGCGGTGATGGAGGAGCTGCAACAAGTGCAACTATTAGAGGTGCAATCGGTATCAACCTCGACAGCGCAAGGAATGCTTACTTTTCTGACCTTGGCAACAACGTCATTCGCAAGGTCACTGTGTCTACTGGGATCATCAGCACGGTCGCAGGGGTCGCTAGTACCTCAGGAGGGTTCAACGGCGACAATATCCAGGCGACGAGCGCACAGTTGAACCAGCCCCACGACGTGGTGCTGGACGACTACGGTAACATGTACATCTGCGACCGGTATAACAACCGAGTCCGCAAGGTCACCGTTTCAACTGGTGTGATTACCACCATTGTTGGCACGGGCACTTCCTCCTCAACTGGCGACGGGGGTTCGGCTACCTCCGCGACTCTTATCACTTCATGCTACAGCCGTTTCGACAGCTTCGGCAACTTTTATATCTCTGAATGCGACGGTGATCGTATAAGAAAGGTCGTTACTGTAAGCACTGAGATACCGACTACAATCCCAACAATGACACCATCTGGAACACCAAGTGTGATACCAACTGCAGCTCCTAGTAGTAAGCCGACATTCACACCAACAGCAACACCTAGTATAAAACCAACAAAAGTCCCGACTGTCATACCCACCTCGGTTCCGTCGACGTTAGTCCCCACTTATGCTTCAGGCGAGCCAACCCCTAATCCCACCACAGCCCCACCAACGGTTACACCCAGTGAAATACCAACAGAAATCCCTACGGTGACACCAACAGAAATCCCTACCGAGACGCCAACAGAGATACCGAGTGAAGTGCCTACTGAGATACCCACCAGTGAACCCACAACCATGCCAACCGTTGTACCCACGGTGACACCCACGGTGACACCGACTACAAAGCCAACAATAACCCCCACCAACGTCCCAAGTTTCAGGCCAACCACGGCTCCGTCCTCATTCCCCACTTATACGTCAAGTGTTCGCGTGTACTTCATGGTCACACAGGGACTCACCGGAATATCTGCCGCCACTTACTCAGCTAATAAAACTGCCAACGATGCCATATTCAAGTATACCGTTGTGAAGTTCATAGGATACGACAGCAAGGTTGAAGACGTCACTGTTGAGTCAGTGACTGACTTGACTTCAGTCAGGACTCGACGGCTAGCAGCAGCAGAGACCAAGGTGATGTACACTTATACCGCATCCACACAGATCTTCAACGATACCAACCGAGCAACGGATCTATTCATGCGCTCATTGAACAACTCCATTATCTCCGGCGCATTTGACCACCAGTTACACACGATACATTCGGATACTTGGCGACCAGTTGTCACGCAATATGCGACCTTTAGCACTGCAGCTCCTACCTCGTCACCCACATCAACACCTACTTCAGCTCCTACCGAACAAGATTCTGTTCTCTTAAACATATTTGATCAGCCACTTACTGATCAAGTAGCTAAAGCAAAGATCGACTACTACCTCGGTGCGTTTGTGGGCTACTTCGTTACTATTTACGTGCTCTTGTACATGTACTCCTTCCTGCACTATGGCAAGGTCACCGCGACGCAACTCTATGACTCATCGTACGAGTCGAGGGCTTACATCAAAAATAGTGCAGCAACAAGCGAGGATATCGATGATAACGTGCCAATATTGTCGGATCTTTACGTCAAGAATGCGCAAGTACAAGGCACGAAGAGTCTGGAAGAGAAGCTGCAGGTAATCAAGACAATTGCAACTAAGAGTAGCGCCTTGACAGCTGTAAGCGAGAGACTAGATACTATTTTTGCATTGGATGAAGAGCATAAATATGACAAGGGATACCGCGAGTACATGCATCAGCAGCGGACGTTGTTAGGTTGTGGTTCGTTCCTCTACTCAGAGGGATTTGTTGTGAAGATTCCGTACATCAATAGAGAAATAGTGTTTCCACCTGGTCGCATGGAAGATCTGCTGCTGTATATCTGCCACAACCACCCGTTATTCTCGTGCTTCTACTTCATGAACGGGTCCAAGCTAGGGGCGCACGGCACGCGCATCCTCTACATCGGCAAGGATGTGGCGGTGTTCGTGCTGTACCAGTTCTCCAACATGTTGCTGCAGCACCTCGCGCTTGACGGGTTAGGTCTGGGCACATTTATTAATTTGTTCGTGATCACACCGAGCGCGGTGTCTGTTGGATTAGTACTCAAGTACCTGTATACCTGCCCGTTCACCGAGACCGTGGATTTCCAGCGCAGGTATGCCAAGTACCAGTCAACCGTGATCTTGTTAGGTCGCCTCGCCATCGTCCCCATCATGTTCATCATGACCAGCTCCTTGATCATCGCGTGTCTCTTCAGCACTGGTCGCAGCATTCCCATGATCCTCGTCGACTACTTCATTTATGTGCAGTTTTACGGCATTCTTCTCGCTATAGCCAAGGCGGTGCTGCTGTTCATGGATGGCTACTACTACCACCTTATTCTGTTCGGAGTGTTCGACATCCTGCACATCGGACGACTGTACAAGGAGCGCATCCTAGTGGAGAAGCTGGTGGTGAACGTGGACTACGCATACCGCGACAACACCTACTTTTTCGGACTAGTTAGAGAGCAGAAGATACTCAACAGAGACGATGCCATCAAGGCCAAGTGGATCACAGCTCGCGTAGAGGGCGACTATGACATCGAGATGAAAGGTGGCGAAGATGTTGCGGTAGTGGAGAATCCATTGATGAAAGCACCAGATGGACGAACCAGTACCGTTTTCAGTATGGATGGCATATTCGGCAAAGAAGAAGACGATCGGATTAGTTATACAAGTAAAAACGATATCGTCAGTGCGAAGAATCCTATTCACGATACCGAGAAGGAAGTCAAGGAAGTAGCCGTTGCAGCAGTTGTCGATGACGACGACGCTGCACTCTATCTAGAGTACACTAGTAGATTGAGCTACAATGATGATGCATATAGTATGCGTAGTGATGACGATGCCACCATCAGCTTTGATGAGTGGAAGACAAGGAAGAAGGAGTTCAAGCAAGGCACAAGAGGCTCCTTTGTCAAAGCTTTTCAAGTGTTTGAAGAGCGAGAGAAGGTGATTATGGATAGTAACGAGGTAGCAGCATCACCAAGTGTGAAGAACACCATGCATTTACATAGTTTCAAGTTCAAGACAAGTGCACTCTTTCGGCCCAAATAGTGCGTAACCAGTGCCTCGCCGACCTCGGCGGGGTCTTATATCAGTGTATTATAACCATGTACATGTTCACTCTCTTCTCTTCTCTCCCCTCTTCACCCGAGCACCCACAAGCCGGAACCTCTTTGAGAGATCAAAAAAAATAGTAATAAATAGGCTTATAGAATGCTATTTTTCAGCTTCTTTAAGACGTTGGTGGGAAAAGAGCTAGCGGTAGAGTTGAAGAATGATGTGGTTATCACTGGCACACTTATGTCTGTTGATCAATACTTGAATATTAAGTTGAATAATATAAATGTAAGCTTATTGTCACGCATTATTCCTTTTCACGTATTATTTCTACTTTCTAACCCAGTTTACTCACGCGTTTGTCTATTTATATTATATAGGTAGTTGATAGTGAAAAATTTCCTCAATTAGCAGCAATGAAGAACTGCTTTATACGCGGATCTGTTGTCAGGTAAGCCACTGTTGCATATATTACGCTCATTGCATCTTATACTTATCTTATTCTTAGATTCATACAAATACCACCTAGTGAAGTAGATATTGAAATATTACAAGATTCAGCGCGTAAGGAAGCTCAACTGAAAAGGTAGAATTAAATATAATTATTGTAATATAACAAAGACAAACAGTAATGACACACGTTTACACACAGCTTCACGGTATGAGGTGCGCAAACTTGTACTAAGTGCCGAAATTGAACACATTTCGTAGCCATTGGCCCTTTTCATAGTCTTTGTCAGCTGGTCCAACATCATCATCATCACCTGTAGAGTAAGTAAGCAAGTAAATAAGTAAGTGAGTGAGTGAGTAAGTGAGTAAGTGAGTGGACCATCGTCATAATCATCATCTTGTTGATTGTTTCTCTTCTTCTGCAACGGCTTATAATTACTATATTTAATATTACGTCTCGCATCTCTCCGTCGTACGCAGCACAGTATCGCCCAGTACAAGAAGGTCTCCAGATGTGCTTTTGTTACCCATCCACAGCAGCAGCTGCCATCATCGTCGTTATCCTCATACGGACTTGCATAATCTATGAGTGAGTAAGTGAGTAAGTAAGCTAGTAAGTGAGTAAGTAAGTGGGTTAACCTGTCCATTCCGGTCTAATTTTATTCACCAAAATTTGTGCTTCTATCATTGCCTTATACTGTATATTCACTAATCGCTCAACTGGCAAGTGAGTGAGTGAGTGAGTGAGTAAGTAAGTAAGTAAGCAAGGTTGCGTGTACCTGGCACAGGAGGTTGATAAATATCGACAGTATACCGACATATCTCTGGTGATTCATCGCGCCCATATAACTCAACAAAAATGTAGTATACAACAGGAATAACAGCGCGATAGTCAATACGTGGCTGCAACTCGCCCAATGGTTTCTTTTTATCACGTGTTAATAACCCAATACTACTTATAACGCCTAATGAGTGAAAGAGTGAGTAAATGAGTAAGTGAGCAAGTGAATAAGTAGTACCTGGAGGATCTTGCTCATTTACCCCTTGTGTAAACGCTGCCCAGTCATTCAGCCATTTCGAATCAATCAAAAAATAACATTCTTCGCGCGGATTAATATCCGTTCGATCATATCTTTTAACCAATTGGTACTCTAATTTGCGTCGTGTCGCCAGTTTTTTTTTCTGATCTTCAGTTAACTCAACTTTAACTTGCTCTTCTTCTTTTACTGTACTACTTGCGGGGTCAACATTACCAGTTTCCTTCTTTTGCAATGGATTCACTACTTCTACTTCCATTTTGGAAAAAATTAGTTTTAACTCTTAATATATGACTAAATTAATAAATACTGAGTGAAGACTCTTAGCAAACAACTAGCTTATGATGTGGGCACCCGAATAAGAGCAAATTACCCAGAGAAACCGAGAGGAAACTTCCAGAATTTGATCCAAATTTTTGGAAAATCGGAGAAAAAGCCATTTCCCACACCCATAAAATTGGCGAACACATGCTTAAAAGAAAGTGGGAATACCTGTCATTGGATGCACGATTGACCGCCTACTAGATGGGGAAATATCGCCTACTATTCTTGTTTGTGATTTTTATCTATTATTCTGCAAATCATAAGTCAAGTGGTAAGCAACTAGTTTATTCACTATTTCAGGATTACTTACTCACTTTCACTCATTTAGGCACAAAGCCCAACCGTTTGGTATTGACAGATGCCGTGTACTGCAAAGAGTTGAGACATCTACCACTACAAGAGATAATTATTAACCATTACCCTGAGTCTGCAGTCAATGTAGAATTAATTCGATCGTTTATAAGGAAACAAGATATTAATCGTGCGATGCAAGCAGTATTACTGCTGCCAACAACAGAAGCAGAAGGAAATGCAACTCACAAAAATAAAGTAATTTCCTCATTAATACTATTACTACTAAAAATTCAAACAAAAAGTTATATTCATTACAAGGAATCGTTGCTTCTGCACCTGCCGCGCTTCCAGGACCCAGTAGTGCAGGCAGTCATCAACAGCATCATCTGCTTCATCGAGCAAACACCATGTGAGCAAGAGTTTCTACCTAGTAACGAGGCATCTTATGACCTGCTAATGCGTCAATTACCATATGAAAATACAGTGAAACTGATAGTTTCGCAGCATCAACGCCGCGACACGCAAGAGACGAGCCTCGTCGACTGCCTCGCGCTAGTAGACGCACTCAAGCTAGACACTCAAGTGCTGTGTCAGTACATCAAGTCAATATCACTCACTCACTCATCCACTCACACGCACGTGGGTAACGAGGACATATTTGCTTTGCGGGTTCTGGAGGACATACAAGCAGCAGCGAGTAGTGACGAGGCCTCTCCGGAGTACGAGCTACTGCGCGGCTACCTACTGGGTCATCCACCTAGTAACGAGAGGAATAGTTACATGAGGTCGTTGGGAGGGTTGCGGCGATACTCATCTTGGCGTTCACATCAGCAAAATCCCGTATTACAACGGATACTACAACAGAATATCGCCAAGAAACCGCACTTACTACTGTCTCGCTTGAGTGCGTACTGCGCGAGGAACAGTACCGTTGTGGTGTTAGGGGACGGGGATTTCTCCTTCACTACCTCCTTACTCACCTCTTGGCCCACTGCATCACCACGTCCTCACATAATCACTACTACAATCAGTGAAGAGGAAGAGTTCGCGGGTAGGTATGTCAATGCATCACTGAATATACACCGCATCGTCACTCACCACTCCGCCAAGATTCTGTATGGTGTGGATGTGACGAAGGCGGTCCCAACTGCCACAAGTGATCGGGTTTTATATCTATTCAACTTTCCTTATGCGGATACAACGCGAGTGAGTAGCTTCGACACGGTTTGGATGCGCAGCGGGCGCCATATCGAGCTACTCACGCAGTGTTTAAGGAACATCTATAAGGAGTCAATGAGTAGGGACGTGACCGTGTTCATCACTCTCACAGGCGAGCAACTGTACTCCTGGCAAGTGGGACATGTGCTGCAAGAGACAAGTTATGAGTTAGTAGATGCCGTCCCGTTCAATGCCACCGAGTGGTGCGGATATGAGAGAACAAGGTCTAATATCAACAGCAAGTTTCCGTTAGTCTCCTCTTGGACCCTCATCATGCGTCCGCACACTAGCCAGTGAGATCCCTACTCACTCACTCACTCACTCACTCACTTGTATAAGAAATTGTATTTTTGTTAACTAATTACAATATAACTAACCAATCAAGTCCAAGTCCATGAGAATGTGGTTGGAAGTGTAGTAGAGCAGCGACAGCACGGCGATGAGCGAGGCGGCCACAATCCCTCTTTCCCCAATATTCTTGGACTTCTTTACTATGTTACTAGATAGAGTTGATGCGGCGACATGTACTTGCATCGTGCGGGAGTCGGCGCCTACCGCCGCACTACAAGCTTGCTCATTGAGGTGGTATAAGGAGGTGCTGACCCCTTTCTCCTGCACGGAAGTACTCGAGATCGTGACTTGATGGCAGCTTTTCTCTTGCACAATATTCTGATTTTCTATTGAATATTTTAACGGAAATACGTCCGTTGGGATCCCGGCAACAGTCTGCTGCTGCGCCTTCGTGAGTGGTTGACCGAAGCTCAAGGAGTTGATGATGTGTTTGGTATTGAAGACTTTGGGATTGGGGTCGTAATATTTAGGCTCAAATTGAAATTTTATAACCGCCGGAAGCTTGGTGAGGTAAGAGTATCCCGTGAGCATGCAACCCGGGTGATCGGTGTGGGATTGCACTAACGATGCCCGGAAGGCCTCTTGTGCCACCGTATCTGACACACTTATACGACTCTCTTCTGACAATATATCCGTTAGGTACCTAGTTAACGTGGTCACCGTGCGATCACCGGTATAATCTGGTAAACGATGCAATGAACCTTTGAATAAACGGACCGTTGGGAAAAGAGGGACGTCTTTGCACAGCTCTTTAGACTCGTCACAGTTCACTTTTGCTACTAAAACCGCGCGATATAACGGGCTGTTGCTGTTGCTATGCACGTCATAAGCCAGGTTCTCCCAGGTGTTGTCGATGCTGCCGGGACCGTGGCAATAAGTTGATTGACGTGTGCAAAAGAGGACGATCGTATAGGGATTAGTTGTAAATATTTTCTGGTAGTTAGACATGGTAATAGCAGTGCTAGAGCGTGTGGTGGACACTAACGGGATCTCAACGGACTCAATCCCATGTGTTTTGCCGTAGGGATTTTGCTTTACTTTCGCTTTTGCACTTTGTCCAAATCTGTCAATTGGCACCTTAACTTGGTCATGAATCGCGTTATTTGTGTCTGAAACATGCAAGTTCACATGCTCACACATCATGTGTAAGAGAGTAATATTGTAGTTCACGCGAAGCGGGGATTGCACTACCGCGTCACTTTGGTGCCGCACCTCGTAGTTAGAGGACACGTACTCATTGAACGAGATGCTCACCGTGTTCTCCGACGGAACCACTTGGTACTTCGTTAAAATTGGCAGCTCAAAAAATGCTCGTAATTGTAGTAACAACACCGCCAGAAGGAGCACGGAGAAGGTCATGCAGTAGAAACGAGCTAGGTAAGTGAGTGAGTGAGTGAGTGAGTGAGTGAGTGAAGTGAGTGAGTGAGTGAGTGAGTGAGTGAGTGAGTGAGTGAGTGAGTGAGTGAGTGAGTGAGTGAGTGAGTGAGTGAGTGAGTGAGTGAGTAAGTGAGTACCATTCTTGCGATTAAATTGGAAATTATTAGGGACATAAATACCGTTAGCACGATTATCACCATCGAAGTAACGATGGCGACGGTTAAGTTTCAAGTAGTTGCGATTGTTATTAACTTGTTGAACTTGCTGTTGCTGCGGTGGAGGAACTGCTATAAGCGCCTCAAGGCGACCTCTTACTTCATTGTTTATTGGTGGTTGTGGCACATTACGTATCATGGATTGAAAGCTATGAGAAAATCGTAGTTGGTCATATCGTTTACCTAGTGAGTGAGTGAATAAGTGAGTGAGTGCGTGCGTGCGTGAGTGAATGAATGAGTGAGTGAGTACCAGCTAATTCTCTACAACTTTGTTTACTATCTAATTTTATGAAGAATTCTCGAGAATCATTACTAGGTGCTCTATACTCGACTATATTATATTCATTCCCTAATTGAAAGAGCGAGTAAATGAATGAATCAATGAGTGAATGAGTGAATATAGTACCTAACAGCGTAATAATTGCATTATAATTACCACCTTCACCATAATTAACTACTATCCAATATTCTGTTTCATCAATTGCTGAATGAGGAGGATTTGTGGCATTATTCCTAGATGACGATCTTGTGCCTTGACCTCTTGCTACATTGACATCTGTCGATGATCCTCCTCCTCGCGATGTTGCTCTACTTGGTGTATTGCCATTTAATGGTGCACCACCACTAACAGGAGTACGAACATCCGTGTTTAAGCTTATATTGCCTAGATTACTATGTGCAGGCACTTGACCTCCTAATGGGGCTACGTACGCCATATTGAATTCTAATCAGATCTGTGATCTGATTTGATTCTTTCCTTTTTATGGTAATTTATTTCCAAATTTGGTTCCGGTTTTTAAAACTGTTGTCTCGCATCTAGTGCGCTTACACATGTGCGCGTTCAACTGTAATCAAATGCAACTCGGACTAACCCATAGTCACAGCAATAGTCACAGCAATAGTCATTTCCGTAGCTATGGCCTTAGCCGTCGTCAAAATGACATTGCACTCAGATTCTCTCGAATTAACACCGCCGCATGCTGTCGAATACTATTGCTACTCCATTGACTCTTGTTCTTTCACTAATACTTTACTAGAACTAACGAAATTAAAGACGAATAAAACCCTACCATTGGACGAGAAATTTCACGGGAATGGAAAAGCAAAAAGAAAAAAGAATTCAAAAGAACCGTGATCGAAAGGAGAGTAAGGACTAATTCAAGTGCAAAAAGTCGGATAGTATATTAAAAGAAGACATGTGTGCCGCAGCTGCGACAGGAAGTCGAACACGAAGAAGATCAAAATCAAGACGAGTTACCTCTCGATCTCGTAAGAGAACAGTATCTGCTGCTGCATTACCATCTCCTCCATCGTCACTTGAATTCGAAGAACCAACTAGTTATTTTGATTACATTCGCACAGTTTTAGCTGGAATCGTGACGAATATATTGATTATTTTCATCTTTCTAACGCTTAAATCAGCTATTTTTGTGACAGATTTTGTGAACTTAATCCTCTCTTCCGTCATTTTCCCCGTTGTTTCCTTTTATTTGCTTTGGATTTCAGTTCATTTCATCGGAAGTCACATGTACATTAACCAGGTAAGAATAGAGTATCTTAAGAATTCATTATTTCTATTATTATATTTACATTTTACATTTTTAGTGCGTTGGTCCATACAACCTGGTCGGCTTTCTAAAATCACCATTTGTCGCAGCTTCTCCTGTCTGTGCGGCGCTTAGATATGGAATTAATCAAGGTGATACCATTAGTCATATATGCATATTCTTCTAATCACTCACTTCAAAACAAACTACGTAGGTGGAAATTATATCATGTTAATGTGGATGAATATTGGTATTGCTACATTAGCTTTCAGTCGAGCATTAATTCTAAAAATAATAAATCGCAACAAATCAACGGATATAAATGAACCAAACCTAGAAGAATCAAACGTTGAACAGAAAATTGAGACTGTAACTAATACTACTACTATGCAAGAGGACAGTATAATAAACGCCGAGACAACATGCGTGCCAGTAGATAGCGATGATACACATGTCACGAGCCCTTGTGACTCGTGATTATATTTCTTTTAATTTTCACTTGTATGTATTAATGACTCCACACATACTTGTAAACTGTCAACTAATGAATCAATCGTCAAAGATCAACAGCATTGCTAGCATAAAGAAGACATTCCATAGCACAAGTATAAAGGAAAACCGACGGAGATGTTGGAACATTTCTTTTACTTTTTGTCCTAACAAGATAGAAATTGAGTGAACGAATGCGTTATTTATTTTATTGAGATACCTATGCTTATTACTTCTTCATTATTCTTAGCGACTATTTCAGGTGCAAGAAGTGAAGCATTTTCTGAGTCTTCGGGTCCCTTAATACCACCGTTTGCAGGAGGAGGATTGGGTGTTAAAGCGAGTGCATTTACTATCAACGTAATACTAACGATAATGTCGGAAAAGCTTGAAAGAGTCATAATTCACTCAAAAACTGCCTCTTCTTCCTTCCTTTTTTTCATCTTTATTTTTTTCGAAATTTTTAGGTGTGGATAGTGAAAAGTGAAAGGAAAAGAGTGCTCGGAAGTGCGACAAAAGCGATGCAACTGGTGCATACTGTGGCACTTGGCATCTTTGCCGTGATCTGGATCATTCTGCTGATCTCCGTGATCACTACAACTAACGATGCACCGTCAAATGATGTAAAACCGATAGAATTAGAAAATAATTTACGTGTTGGCGTTGCAACTACTGATTATCACAAAATGGACTCTTTAGGTTAGACTCGCACATTGTCTCCTACTCGCTTACCCCCTCACTCAATTTCTCACCCTCTTATTTACCACTTCACTCACGTACGCCACACTCTCACTCACTTCATACTTTCTTTAGCAACGATAAGTCTGCCTAAACGCTATAATATTCCCGAGAAATATGAAAATCCTTATTCATTGGCTGAAGTAGAAAGGAATTTGACGTTATATTTACACACACTACATGAGAGACTAGCAGCATTAGCAGGACCCAAAGTGCACGCAGAAATAGTATGGGAAACATTTCTAGGTAACTCAGTCACTCACGCATTTATTTACTTTCTTACTTACTTACTCACTAGATGTAACAAAATCAATGCCCATGGTGTGGGACTACGAGAATAGGCATAGATTCCCCAAGCCGCGCAACGATCAGTCGATATTCGTGTCACTAGGTACTTACCGTGACCCATACTGCCCCATGACGCTGAAGTCGCTGTATGCAAATGCACAGCATCCCGAAAGACTGTTTGTGGGACTATTCCAACAGAATTGCTTTGAAAAAAAATGTAGAACTGGTGTATTAAAAGGTTACTCACTCACTCACTCACTCGCTCACTCACTCACTCGCTCACTTACTCACTCACTCGCTCACTTACTCACTCACTCTTATTCACTTACTCACTCACTCTTATTCACTTACTCACTCACTCTTATTCACTCACTCACTCACTCACTTACTTACTTACTTACTTACTTACTCACTGCAACTTAACAGGTGGTATAGTTGAGGATATGTCGACGGATGTGAATTGCTACACGGAATTCTGCAATTCCAACGAGGGGATACAAAGCAATGCGTGCCACACCGGACAAGTGAGGCTGTTCAACGTCAATGAGTCCGAGTCGTTAGGACCCTACATGGCGCGGTACCTAGGCGGTAAATTTTATAGGTACGCACTCACCCACTCACTTGCTCACGTACTTACTTACTCACTTACTTACTCACTAACTTACTCACGTACTCACTCACTTACAGAGGTGAACAATACTACTTACAAATCGATTCTCACTCCGAATTTGTTTCCAAATGGGATGACAAACTGATTAAAATGATTGAAGACGCGCCGGCCTTGAAGCCTGTTATTTCTACTTACCCACCAGATTCTACGTCGAATTGGAAGGATTCCATTGGTACCTCACTCACTCACTCACTCACTTACTCACTCACTCTTACTCACTCACTCTTACTCACTCACTCACTCACTCACTCACTTACTTACTCACTCACGTAGGTTACCGAATGTGTGACAGCGAGTTTGCAAGTGCCCAAATAGAGTGGCAAATCATCAGATTAGGGTCGTCGATGGCGTTCGACAGGTCTATTCCGCGGGTGCCGAAGCACGCACCGTTTGTTGCGGCGGGTTTCTTCTTTGCACCGGCTATATTCCTGCATGAGGTACCGTTTGACCCATTTTTACCTTGGATATTTATGGGTGAAGAAATTTCCATGTCAGCAAGGCTGTGGACGGCTGGATATGACATCTTTTCTCCAACTGTCAACGTGCTCAATCATTACTACGTAAGACGGCATTATCCGAAGTTTTGGGAGTCCGTGAATAGGTACTCACTCACTTACTCACTTACTCACTTACTCACTTACTCACTTACTCACTCACTCCCTCACCTACTCACTCACTTACTCACTCGCTCTCTCACTCACTCACTCACTCACTAGGTTCTTCAAGAAGCCTATCCACAACGACCTGGTTGAGCTAGTAATCAAAAGAGTGAAGAATATGTTGGGTTATCCCGAGTCGCGCGAGGATCGAGTCATGCCTCCTTCACTACTGTACCGGTTGAGTGACTGGTCAATGGGTAACAGACGATCACTTACACAGTATATGCAGATGGTTGGCATTGAACCTATCTCCAAGACAATCACTAAAAATGAGTGGTGTCACCGCGGAGAGATACCGCCTCAAGCACAGCCATTTCTTGTTGATGCCAAAGAAAAATTTAAAACCGAGTGGTTTAAGAAATAATTATGTAAATATCAAGTTAAATACGAATATAAAATTAAAAATAAGAGCTATGTCATGTCTTACTCACTCACTCACTCACTCACTTACTTACTCACTCACACGGACTCTAGTCTCTGCCTTTTCTCATGGTACACAAACGGTTTATAGTTATACAGTAGCGAGGCAGCGAACTCCTGGTAGTCTGAGGACTTGGCTAACGAGCTAAATGGTGCGCTCTTACTGCCTAAAAGCTCGGCTTCTGAGATGGTGTTGCAGCGTGAGCGCTTGTTGTCGCGTGGTGTATTGTGCTCCGGCGATACTACATTACTATTGATTTCTTGCATAGTTCTCATTTTTTTATCGACTAATGAGCATAATACACAACAGCTACAATCTTTGGAAACAACAGATGATACATGCGAACACGCAAGAGGATTACTAAAGAGTGAATGAATGAGTGAGTAATAGCTAACAAGTGATTGAATGAGAGAAACAATACCTTTTACTCAATCTATTTCTTAGTAATGAATGAAATATAAAGCATGTCTTTGTATGTATCAACAATTTCTTTGTAGTTGTGCATCCACTAACCATACAAAACTCATCGTAACAAGAGTTGCAATGCATCAGTATTGACGTCGTCTGTTTACACATAGTTGATTTACATCCTCCTAAATACAAGATAAATAAATGAGTATAAGGGAGATATTGATTGTGAGTGAGTGAGTGAGTTAGAGTGTGTAGAGTGGGTAATAGATGGGAGAGAGTGAATGATAACTGTAAGAAAGTGGGATATTAGGGACGGAGAGAGTGAATTAGTTAGAAGTGGAATGAATGATGGTGGGAGAAATCTTACCAGCACATTCAATAGAATGAATGATTTGTTTCAAGTATACCGCAGCTTTGTTATAGTCCGTCGACTTCCTAGCAGCAATGCCGCCGCTATCACAGCCCCCTTTGCTGTATTCCATCATCGATTCGACCAACCGTTGGTTCAAACAAAACTGGCTGGTGCGGGACATTGCCAGACCCGGAATCCTGAGTGACTAAGGATTTGAGCCGAGTGAGCTGAGAACACTGGATTCTTGCCGCAGAAGCGAGTAGTAACGAAGTAGATAGTTGAGAGTGTGAGTGAATGAAGGAGGTGCGGATACCTCGCTGAATATATACCAGTTTGATTTTTACTACTCACTATTCACCGGTACCTGACTTGAAGTTGAAGTTGTGATCGAAAGAGTGTGATTATTGGATTTTTGTTTATATAGTCGTATTAATAGGTAAATTTTTTTTAAATTGCAGCTGATTTACTCACGCTAGTTGTCTTTGCTGTTCCCACGGTACTAGTGTATGGACCCCAAGATGACTTGACTTTCACAGCTGTATCGGCAGCTGCACCTAACTGTTTCTTGGCAAATTCAACGGCTGCTTTCTCTCTGCGCTTCTCTTTCATGCGAATCATCTTATTTCTAACAATTTTACGCCAGTAAGATCCGTCTTCATTTGGTTGAACAACGGTTATATTCATGTCGTCGTCATAGAGGATGACAGCTTGTTCACGTGATTCAATTTGTGCACCATCTGCGGCATCTAAACCACTGTCAATAACGGCTAGTTGGCGACCTGCTAACTCATCCTTAGAGACCACTAAACCTAATGGTGATAGGGTTAATGGATCGTATTCCAAGACCATACCGTTGTGGACACCTAATACTCTACCACAAGCCATGTGCCACCAACATACAACTCCAGCCTTAATGAGTCAATGAGTAAGTGAGTGAGTGAGTAAGTGAGTGAGTGAGTACCTTGCCGGCATCAGTGCCAGTTTTTAAGGCATCAGAGTCACCAATGTAGCAACCATCCTCCTCTTGAGGAGTGTAAGCAGAGAACCATGCGTCGTGATCGTAGTCTTCAGATTCATGAGCAAAGACGATACTTTCGTGGCTTTCGTCATCATAAGTAATAGTAGCATCAAGACGTTCAATACCACCTTTAGCATGATCAACGGTACTAAGGAAAAGAAGTGAGTAAGTGAGTGAGTGAGTAAGTGAGTGAGTGAGTGAGTACCTGATAGTGAAACCAGTTTTAGTTCCACGTAATAATCGACTTTGTTGTCTGGTATCTCTCGATGATTTCTTGGCCATAACAGCTGTTTGGGCAAATACACAACTTCCACGCTTACCCTTGGCGTCATTAGGAAAGGTGATACTATCTTGGTAGTCTTGGCCTAAATGGAAGTGACCAGAGAACCAGCCTAACGGTAACAAGTTAGTGAGTGAGTAAGTAAGTAAATGAGTGAGTAGCTACCTTTAATAGATGGATTATCACGGACAATTTGTATGAATTTGGCAGTGTTTTTACTTGAGTGATTTAGCCAGCAGCAGCCGTTAACAACATGATTTTCTTGTAACACTCTTAAACCTGAGCCCATAGGAGGAGCGTGGGTAAAGACGAATATCTTCCATCCTTCACTGGCTGGGCATTCTTTCACGGTTTTCTCGAACCATTCAACTTGTTCATTATCAATGAATACTTCATGTGATGTGTATACTAAGTGAGTGAGTAAGTAAGTGACTGACCGAGTAAGTAGACATTAGTGAGTGAGTACCTGCATCACGGAATACAGTGGAACCAAGACCAATTAATAAGGTTTTCTTGGCAATTTCTCGCTTAAATTGAGGTGTTGGTTTACCAAAATAATTTAAAAATGACTCCAAATTCTTTTGATCCGTTGGAAACTCATCAATACCTTTATGAGTGAGTGAGTGAGTAAGTGTGTAAACAAGTGTGAGTGAGTGATCTACCTTCTAAATCATGGTTTCCACCAATAACTTCATATGGGACACCATAGAAACCTTTTAAATAATCAGATGATAATTTAAAGCAAGCAGATGTTCCTATTGATTGTAAATAAGTACGTACTCAAGTAAATATTGATAAAAAATATATACCTGCAAACAATTGTTTAGTTTGATCAACACTTTTGGATTCACCAAGATCACCTAATGATACAACACAAGAGTTTGGTCTTTTACCATCTTCTAAGATAGGACGGAAATGCTCTCGGCCTGAGTGAATAAGTAAGTGACTAAGTGACTAAGTATGAATTAACGAATGAGAGATAGAGTGAAAAAGCAAGTGACTAAGTGAGTTAGTATTAGTGTGCGCGTTCTTACCATCGACATGATCCTCCATATAACGTGGATCTAAATGTAAGTCTCCCAAAATAGCAACAGTAAACTCGTGGTCTTTTGCTGCCATTTTGAAGCTAGGTAATCTTGATTTTACTTTGTTCATAGAATGAAATCCTTCTACACCATGTGCTAGCACGAGCACAGTGGCTAGTAATTGCGCAAAATACAACATTTTCACTACAATTCTATTTATTTTTGTAATACGAATGCTTTGTCAGCAACAAATAGGGCCCGGAACATGCGACAACCGCCATATAACGCATTAGATAAGTAATATAAGACAAGAAGAGCGCGAACTGACAGAAAGTATGCTGCAAAACACAACGAAACCCAAATATAGCAATATTATAGTCATGATTATCATCATGTACCGGTAACTCAAAGAAATGTCACAAAATCGAGTAAGTAGGCAGCGAATCAAGGAGATTAGATGTGTTAACTGCTACATTGCATGTATATTATCGCTTTCCAGATGACCTCTCGTCACCGGTACCACATTACAAAATAAAATTTTACAAAGTTAAAAATACGTAGAAATGAGTGTTATTTGGTCCAATTAATTGACTTTTACCAGTAAGTAAGTATTGATATAGGTAGAAATTGATAAGTTCATCTTGAACAATAAAAAAAAATGGAGATTCCTAGTGAATTTCGTCGTAGCTATGAAGAGCGTTCAAAGATGCTGGAAAAAGGGTTATTGCGATATTCCGACGATAAAATTGATATTAAAAGCGTTAAAAAGGTATGTAATAACTCATCTAAGAGCTAACTAGCTTACTTACGCACTCACTCCAGGATGTTACTAATGTAATCGCTGAGGATGGGGTCGGAGAGACTACTGCGACAGAAACATTACTACGAAAATTGTTGGATAACTATAACAGTTATTCTTCACAAGATCTCCATGAAATGATCCAAAATACATTAATGAACGAAGGTAGCATAGCACTTACTTACTTATTTATTCACTTACTTACTTATACACTCACTCTTGCAGGTAGAAGATATCCTCGTCAATATTCAGCAAAAAATGCCAAAGAAAAATTATATTTGTTAACATATTGCACCTTAATGCGCCAAGAACTACGAGAAATTGCATACAATAACTTTATAGAACAGGTAATCACTCACTCATTCTCACTTATGTAGTAACTCATAATTTACTTTCTTTTTAACAGCATAATACAATATTTCCTCATTTATTCATGGATTACAAGTTCAAACCTAGTCAAATCGCCGATCGTTATAGCGCATGGAGCAAGCCGTTGGAGTACCGCCATAAGCAGGAGTCTGACACAGCTATGAACGGGAATATTGTGGCAATATATGGCAAAATTATGAATAAATTAAAAAAAATTAAAAATTTAGAGAAAAATCGAGTAAAAATCTTGCACCGAATCGCCAAGGAAGCGCAGGAGGTACTGGGCGAAGGTCGCCGGGATGAGGGCAACGACGTCGGTAAGAGAGATGCAGCTGCGTCTATTCCCATGCGACATGTACTCAGTATTGTTCCCTCCAACATACTTCATGGTAATATGGTTGGTGGTGCATCGACAAAGGCAAAACGTGCATCACCAAGTGCTTCTTCTATTCTTAACAAGGAGATTGCGGCTTATAAGAAGGCGGAGCGAGATTGGCAGGTAAGTAAGGAAAATGAAAAGCACATTTTGAGACAGATAGACAAGATGTACAGCAAGGATGAAGGCAGCGACACGCAGGGAAGTAGCGTGGACGATGCAGTGACCGCATCCTTAGACACACTCAGCAGCTTAGACCCGCTGGTGGAGCGGTACTTCTTGAATGGACAAGTAACATTCGATGAAATCAATGAAATTGGTGTGAAAATCGATGAAGAAATGATCAATGAAATGGCGGCGGCAGGCGCCAGCCACGAGGACATCCAGCACTACAAGTCCGCCATCACCGCCCAGCCGCCCTCTACCAGCACGTGCATATACCAGAATATGCACAAGCTTTTTCAGTTATCTTACAACAAACCAGTCGATAATTCCAACCAAGAATTGCAGGATTTACGTGCGTACCACAAGGATGTTCTGACCAAAACGGCGAGGATTATGGAGCCGTTTGCGCCCTACCGAATCAACTTGAAGGAGTAGAAGTAGGAGTAGTAGCGGCGCAAGCTGCTGTGAAATCCACGAATGAATATATGTAAACAGTGTAAATAGTAAGTAAATTTATGTAACCTAACGGTCTTGCCGCGTTAGTTCACCAGACATTCTTACCCGACAACGAAGAGAGAGATGGAGAGAGAGATTTGTTACTTAATTGCCATACAGTTGCTGTATACTTTGCGCGCTACTCACTAGTTCTACTGTGTCATTTCTACCACTCAGCAGCTGCACAACCTGGTCAAGCAACTCTGAGATTTGCTGGGTTTGCTCCGTTGGTAAGTAGTCTTTCGCTTTGCATACCTAATCGAGTGAGTGAGTGAGTGAGTGATTATGTATGCGAATAAATGAGTGAGTGGGTGAGTACAGATTGTAATTGTCCAGTTGTTGTCAACACATGAGAGAATACAATGCGCGTGACACTGTCCTCGGTCACCTCCTTGGTAACATAAGACTGAATATAGCGCTTACACATATCAAACCAGGTCTTGTAATCGCGGCACACCTCCTCACCCAGAAGTCTCATACTCAACAGCTCCTTAGCTACGTCTGCATTCACCTCGTTGGATGTGACCAGCTGCTGCTTGATGTAAGCCACTTCCTCCAATATATCCGTTACTAAAGTCCATACCTTACGCTCTAACTCGTTGTTCATCCGCGTGCTGTGGTGCAAGAGGATCTCTTTCATTGTAGTCATGAAAACCGGATTATTCAGTAAGAAATCTTGCACATCAATATTACCTCTTACAGCTGCCGAGAGGGCGTAGAGAACCCGCCGATATAACTCGAAGTTGTTGTCACTGTTGCTGCGATTGTCGAATGTACCGAATGCACGAATCAGTAGGTCGAGGCATGTAACGATGGAGTTGTTCATGGTTTGATAGTATGGTATTGCTTCTAATACCCACAATTGATAGTCATAATTATTCTTTATTGTTGTACCAATTGCCCACGCTGTTAAAGACCTTACACGAGCACTGTATTTCTCATCTAAAAAAGTTACTAATAGTTTCCATCCTCCTATAGTATGAAAGTCTCTTGCAATATCAATATCGCCAAGTAATGATTCCAACTCATGCAAACTAGATACTAAGTCTTCCTCGGAAGTATAATTAGTCATCACTATAAAGCGAATGAATGAGTTATCAGCAGCAAGAGAATGAGTGAATGAAGGGGTACCTTGCATAATTCTTTCCATGAATTCAACTGGTTGAGCTATACTCTTCATCGCTTCTTTGAGTTCTATTTGTCTTCTATTCCACGCGTTTATCAATTTATCCACAAATTCAGGTGCATACTCTTGTCCATCAACCACTTCATCCAACTGAACTCCGAGGCGATCCAATTCTCCATCTGGAAGTCTTTTAAACGCTCTTATAATTGTATCAATTCGTTCTTTCTCGTCAGTCACATGTGGACTATATCCTTCTCCGTCACCAATATCTAATAGTTTGACGCCCCCACTCGCTGAAATAGCCCCTTCAGTGCTATTACACAAGGCAACGAGTGCCGAAGCTAGCAACAAAACCAACAATAATGCACGCATTCCATTCGCGGCTTTTTTTTGGGTTCTAGAAAAGGGCCGGGTCGGATGATTTTCCACACCTCAAATCAGTCGCGACTCGCGACTCGCCAAAAGAAGTGAGAGAAGTGATGATTGCGCCTGAATGCACATCGAGTACGGCGCATATAGAGGTGCCAGGGTGTTATATCCTACCAGACTTTATTAGTGTCGAAGAAGAAGATTTATTGTTGAGTAATGAATTCGCAATTGAGAATGAAAGATGGGAATCAACTATACAACGCAGGTGAAGCACTCATTCGTTACTCACTCACCTCGCTACACACTCACTTGTTCTTGCTTAGAGTGCAACATTATGGTTACATTTTTAACTATAAGACATTTATGGTTGATTATATGACATCTATATTGCCTATACCGAGTAACCTCGATGGTATTGTTACACGGATGAAGGAGTTCCATCAACAAATGCACTCTACCGTCCAAGAGACATGCCAGGTAAACTCACTTACTCATTCATTGTTTTTTGTTCACTCATTCACTTACTCGCTCATGCTTAGTTAAATCAAATGACAGCGAATGAATATAATCCTGGACAAGGTATCGCACCACATGTTGATACTGAAGCATGCTTTGGTCCATATATATTTATACTGAACTTAGGTACTTACTCACATACTTACTTACTCACTTACTCACTCACTCACTTACTTACTTACTCACTCACTTACTCACTTACTTACTTACTCACTCACTTGCTCACTCACTTACTCACTTACTCACTCACCCACTCACTCACTCAGGCAGCGGTATAGTTATGACGTTACGAGAAAAAGGCGACGGCAGTGAAGAGCAAGAAAAGTCGCTGAAGAAGAAGCATCTTTGGTTACCACCGCGCAGCTTATTGATTCTAGAAAATGAGAGCAGATACAGCTGGAGTCACGGCATCGCACCGCGTAGTAACGACATGGTTGAAGGTGTGCTGCTACAGCGAACCGGTCGCCGGGTCTCGTTGACCTTCAGACAAGCGTTGCTACC
>JACCDO011691443.1_pt1 | contig 36637 bp, 62 predicted proteins | sample 7446101 | NCBI WGS metagenome assembly JACCDO01 (sample SAMN15323440, study PRJNA562643) | freshwater metagenome | isolation source: river surface water | place: USA:Blue River Watershed | collected 2017-08-16 | reverse complement strand
GGATCATTATTCCTTGATTTTTGTAATTGCTACGATAATGGTGCTTGAAAAATGCGCTGTTCTTTATCTGCATGCATCCCCCAGGTAAATCCAATTGGTATTGCAGGTCCTGACCTAGATGATCAATGATTTCCAAAGGATCTCGTGAACTTACCTGCGTATGCCACATTTGTTCAAGTTCTGCGAAATCCTGAACCAAAGTGTAGTCCCAATCTGCCAGCATGGTTTTCCATGTGCCCATTTTAGCACCTGCAATGGCCCATGCTCCGTTGTCAACATCGATGCCCACGTATTGCCATATACTAAGATGATCTAAATTTCTGCTATGAACACGTTGCTTGAATTCTGAAATGCTAGGACGAGCTCCACGATCCAAACACATCTTTACTCCTTCTCTAAATCCAGCTCGCCAGGCCTGGAATGGGGATTGATTGGGATAGGTAGTAGAGTAACAATCGTGCATGGCCCAGTAGTTGGGCTCAAAACAAAATTCTACCAAGCTCTCGGCTCTACCATCGGTAGCTTCATGTGTGCGCATGTTGTTTACAAAGTCCTTGGTCCAGCAGCTGATTCCGCCATTGCCGTAGATCAGACCATTGATATGATTTCTAGCTTTCCATCTAAACACACAATCTTTATTGCTGTCATCTAATACAAGTTGCAGATTGAAAAATTCTGCATGAGGAATATTGTCGCCATCAACAATGACAAAACGTTCGGTATCACTGGCCGCGCCTGCTGCTTTGTGTGCCGCGTCAGACCCTTTGATGCCATCAACACGTTTGGCCCATGGCACTATGTTTTTGATCTGGTGCCAAAATTCTTCTTTTTTTGGCTCATCATAGGTTAGGAAAATGACGTCTAGGTCAGCTATGTCTATCAGTGTTTTGTGTAAAGTTTCTGACATCTTGGTAAGTTTCTCCTGGATCCAGTACAATGGCCATGTGTCCGGCCACAGTAACATGTTCGCCAGACTTACATCTAACTAATTTTAGCACAGATCCTGCTGCTTGGTCAACATATAAAACTTGGCCGTTTATAACTTTATCACGCAGTGTAATTCGATCTGCTTGTTCTTTGGTCAGATCCACAAACAATTTATCATCTTTGGGCCACGGTGGACCAAACATGATGTCTGTTATGTTTCCTTGCTCGTCGTAGTAACAACGCATGTTTCCTGGTGGCATGCTCTGCAATTCTTGTTGTTCTTGCATGAACTGTTTTATAGCTGTGTTTAGTTCAGACATGATTCAAACATTTCTATCGTTTCCAGACCGGGCCAAGTTTTATCTACATAATGTACAGGGTGCCATTGTGCCAGTCCATTGATGCGTATTTCGGGTGGATGTATTTCAACATTGAATTTATCGTGCCATTGATGTCCTTCAGGTAAACCCACATGCGCAGATTTAAGATGTGCTATTCTAAAAAAATCTGCCGCAGGTAAGGTGCAGAATTCATCGCCTAACATCTTGGCAGCCAAGGCAAAAATTACATCGTTGCTACCGGGGTCATCGCATGCCAACAAATTTTTTTGTACCTGTGCCCAGTTCTGATGTAGTGCAGCTACTTTACCAAATAATTCGTGTGCGATTTTGCTGCGGCGCCAATACATCAAGCCACTGTAGATGTCAGGCAAGTGATTGAGATCAAAGATATTCCTGTAGTTACGTTTGCTACTGGTTTGTCCTTTATGATTCACACAGCCTAAGCTCAGTACTACGTCTCTGTGTTGCAGTGTTGTCCACCAGTGCTGAATGTTTCGAGTAAACAGTATGTCTGCTTCAACCTTAATAGTTTCTTTGAACGGACTGTGATAAAATAATTGTGCATCGTTTCGCTGTTTCCATTCTTGATCCGCTGCTTGATCTTGGGCCAACACAATCACGTGATCAAAAACACCACGCTGTTTAGGCGTTAAATTTTTGGCACTGAGTTGATCTGTTATCAGCGCATAGGGCAGTTGAGGATTGGTCAAGCGCAAGCTCAATCGTTGCAGGTAGGCCAACCTTACATAATCTGTGGTAGAGTTGTTTTGGGCTAAACACACAATTCCTTGGCTCATTGCAGTGCTGCCTTCACAAACATTTCAAACTTTGAGCTGGACAGCCAGCCCTTGCTCATGACATGTAAATCTTGTCTTGGTAGTATGTGTGCTGACTTTGATTGTCGCACTACCATCCAATCTTTATTGCACTCTATATTGTCCACAGCTGAGTCGGCAGTGACAATACCAAAAGGCATAGTTGTTGGCTGACTAACAGTGTAGCCGTTGAGAATTTGATCAGCCATAGCAAAAGCAAAGTCATTGCGGAAAGACAAATTGGCAATTCCATAAAGCACACGATAATAATTCCAGTTGCGCTGGATTCTAGACACCAAATCAAAAAACATTTGTGTGCGAGTATTTTTCTTGAAATAAAACACTGTGGCCCATACAGGATCAATACCAGGATGCATGGTGTCTTGGGCATCTAAGTATCTATTTTGCCGGCATAATAACAACGGTGACAATGAATTCCACAATGTGTTCAATCTTGCTGTCAATACCAAGTAGTCAGCATCGATCACAATTGTTTCGTCCCAGGGACTTGATTCAAAAGCTGAATATCGGCTGTGATTGTTCCAATTTGTTATTTGGCCAGTGTCTACGTCTTTGCGAAAGTTGTACCACCGATCTTGAGCAGGTGGCGTAACAACTTTGATAGGTACGTTTAGATGGTACTGTGCAAGCCGTAGACTAAGGTCAGCAATACGCTCGTAGTCGATGGATGCGGTGTTTGAGGCAAATGCCAGTATGCCTCTAGACTTTGCGGATGCGTTTGAGCTGCTCATGTTGTTGATGCCATCTATTCATTACCTTATGGTACTGCTGTTGGCATTGCTTGAGCAGTTCTGGTCTAGAACATTGGATAGGATTTCCGTAGTGATCCTCAAGGTACACTGTGTCCTCTGGCCAGCTGTGAAGAAATGCCATAAGGTTCATGGTGACTTGGAAAAGACCATCGCCGTGAGATACCAACAAGTCTCCAGTGATTTGTTCTTTCAACTTGATGCGATTTTTGTGTACATCTGTGGCTTGTTTGATTTCACTTACCAAGTCTTGAATACTCATAGCAGTATTTATTTCATCAAAAGTTCAGCTGAATAGTTCCATCCTGCACAGCTAGAAGTGTTTGATACACCCATCTTTTATCTCTACGTATGGCAGGCAACTCGTAAAAAGGCAATGAAAAATGTTTTTTTGCTTTGGTAGTATAACTGGTTACAAACACAGTGTGATAAAAATTGTGCTCAAACTTGTATCTACCGTTTATAGTCTTGATAGAAAATCTGTTTTCAGTAGTACGGTCAGTGCCCACTGGTAAAATATCATATGATTCTACAATTTTTGCATTTTTGGTTTTTTCCTGTTTGACTTGCAGGCGATCAATATGACCGCCCAGGCTGATTAGGTCTTTGCCAGTCAAGCCCATGAGTTCGCACCATTGCAATAGGCCAATCAACTGTTCGTGTTTGGCTGGGTCAAATCTCTTTAATCTAGTCAGGTCCATTTTTTTACTCGGTTATAATATATCTTGTTACTTTTTTCTTCATTCTATCCTGCCACTTTGGGAATCCTTCAAATTCGAAAAAACTCGCTATGCGTTGTCCGTATTGCATGAATGCACTTAGTTTGATTGTGGCAGTTGCTCGTTTATCATTTTTCTTGTTGTGTAAAAGTCGTACCACAGTGTCGCCTGACAGGTGATAGGCATCTATAAAACGATTTTCAGTTTTGTCAAACATCACTAAAAAGGTATCTCTGTTTTTAGAGCCCAGGGTATCCTCGGACATGTTGGCATCAAATTTGCCTTGGAACTTGCTTGTGATGGCGCATTTGCTGTTGTTGTTATCAAGATTGGTTGTGTAATACAATCCGCCACGCACACCTTTGGCCAGCTCTTCTTGCCAAATTCCACAAAATTTGGTTTCCACTTGTCGCGGAGCAGAATCGCCAGCAAACCACATGATGCCATCAGCGCCTGTGGCATTCAGCAATGGCAGTGCGCCAATAGCAGTGCAGGCTATGACATCTGGCCACTTGCCAGCAACTGAGTCAAAAGGCAAGGTGCGAGCAGACGTGCCGCAGGCAAAAACTATATCACTAAAATCAATGGACCTTGATTCAAGGCACTTTTTAATGATTGCTTGATTATGCAGCCTGTGCTGCTGATATTGTGCAAGTTCCATCATCTACTCCAAAATGTTTATAGTGTTTGTCAAGTGTCCAGTCATGGAGATCTTTGATCTCTGTGCCATTATACACGGCAAACTTGCAATTGGTCAACACCAAATAGCGATCAAAAAAATGCCAATAACTAGGACTTGTGCTAACATGACCAGCTTGACGCAATGATTGATCATTGCTCTTGCTAATCAAACAAGTTGGAGCATTGAGCGCCTGTTTAACAGTCAACACACCAGCCAACATCATATCACGAATTTTGCTCGCAGGTATGATATGTTCAAAAATACAATCTTTGGGATCTACACCAATCTGCACATAGTGTGATCCTATGCTGCCACCAATGGTGTAGCTATGATATCGTCTGATCCAATGATCCATGCTGTCACGTAACAGACGCAGATGTTGCGGATTGCCGCCCTGCCTGTACATGGCAATAAGACGTTCAAGTTCGTTGCACGTGAGTTGTAAGGTGTCTTGGTATGCTACGGTGTCACGTGTGACCCGTATGTAAGCCGACTCTTGAAATGATTCAACAAGACTTTGGAAATCCATGGCATTGATTGATAGAAGTTAAACAATTTTGATATTGGTTGATGCTCTATCGCTCCACAAACGATTACCGCGCTCGCGCACAAGATCGGCAGCGGTCTGCGGACTGTCGGTGAACATTTGCCACATCATCTGTTCTGTGACACTAGGGTCAACTTGGATTGTGTAAACTTCATAATGCCGTTGGCTATTGACTCTTGCTCTAAGAAGGATTGATTGTACAGTTCTGTTGAGGGCAGCACCTGTTTGATCACCCGGGTCTATGGCATCAGGATCACTGAGGATTTTGAGCATGCGATACTGCTCTTCCTGTTGCCTCAGACTTTCAAGTGTGGTAAGATCCAATAGGCTTTCTAGACCATGCTGATCCCAACTGAGTAAAAAAAGCCTTGGTTGTTTTTTATGCTTTGCCATTTCGCTGTTGATGCCGGTATTCTCGTCTAAGCCAGTATTTGTACCTGCTCCAGTACTCTTTGAGAGTGTACGGAAGTTCACTGAATTCCTCGTGTTCTTTGCAGTTTTCTAACCAGATGTTGCGCAACCAGTTGCGAAAACGATCATTGGGTTTTTTCATCATACCATGTGTCTGATTAACAGGTCTAATGCATCTTGTTGTTCTTTCAGCTGTTCAGCAGTGAGCTCAACACGTTTTTCACTGTGGCGGTAAACTTGATCCTCACCATCCTCGGGCAACTGTTCGGTCAAACCAATCAACACTCGATAGCTTTCCCATGCTGCTTTTACTCCCTCGTTTTGTACCTCGGCCACTGTGGGGAATAGATCCATCCACACATACTCTCTGGGCACCTGCATGACCTGAATGCCATTGGCTCTGGGTTCTAAAATACGGCCAGTGCGGAAAAGTTCAAGTCCAACTTGTTCGCACTGAGCTTGGTCCAATCCCAGTAAATAGCTGGGATAGTCCATGTAGCCATGCACAACATCTTTAACATGTTGTTCATTTACCATGTGTGTCCGCGCAATGATACAAAGGACATCATCAATGGCAACGACTCCCTTGACGATGTCGCGCACACAGCGTCCAAAACTAAAGCCAATTTTCATATTCGACCCCTTTCAGTTATTGTATAATCAACGCTGTTTGTTGTCAACCTTGGGACAGATCATCAAGGTATTTGCCCAGATTGTTTGCATGCAAGCTCAACATGATGCTGTCTTGTTCGCCCAGCAAATCTATCATGCCTCGATATCTAACATAGTAAGGGCTGGACAGCAAATGATCAAGTTGCAACAATTGCAAGTTGCTCAATGTTTGTATTTTGAACGAATAAAATGTATGCTGAAGATTCTGCACCATCTTGAATCCAGTAGAAGTCAATCTAAGACTGTTTGGATTCAGTATGTTCCTCCAGATCACAGATGGGGACAAATTTTGATTTGGGAACAGTTGCGATTCCCATTCTCGTTGTCTGCCTGCCTTATGGATAGATTTGATCACCTTGCTTGAGTATGACCACGCTGAATTTGTCAGTCTTGAAAAGACTATTGAGTTTCTTGGCCAGATTTATAGCGTGACCTGGGTTACTAAAGCTGACCTTTTTGTATTTGGGTCCAGGATATGATATTAGGATATTTTGATTTTTTAGGTTGATTGGCTTGTTGTCATAGAATACCGCCCAGATGCCTTCACTGTTTAGCACCTGGTCGCTTTTGAATGTGGTTTTGTTCACATGTTCAAGTAACACTACTGGTTTAGGTCTACTCATTTTGATTTTTCCTAGGTACTATTATTTATCATAGAAATCTGGGCATATTACTTGAATCCACCACCATCCATGAGAATTTCAGTTACTTCATTTTGCGAGGTGCTTGTGTCCTCGGTTAATTTGGCCACTTGCACCAGGATAGCAGTAATATCTGCCATGAGATTGTTGGCTTCTGTGGCAGTTAGTCGCAGTTCATTTTGTCGCAGCTGATTCATGACTCTTACCTTGTCATTGAATGCAGACACATGCAAGGTGTATCTATTTTCCATGTTGACTCCTTAGAGCTTCTGTTTGCGCCTGTTCGCTATTAAAGGGGCCTAAAAATTCATACCGCTGTAAGGTGATCAGTTTGGGACAAAATGCTCTGGTCCAACTGTTGTTCAATCGCACTAGATAATATCCAGCACAAAAAAAACTTTTGCTTTTGTCTTCTTTGGTATAGATTGGTAGATGTTTACTTACATCATATAACGCATTAAAAACTTTGCCTTCAGCCGGGAATCCGTTGACATCTTGAGGATGAGCTGTTTTCTTTTTGACAATAGGTTTAACAAATTCAACATTGTGTTTGTGCGTGAGCATTTTGATCGTGGGATATTTTTCTCTATGCGACGAATCTACCCATACCACACCGTCATCGGTATTTTGAATAGTGGCAACCTTCTGTCCATTCTTTTCCACTATCCAAAATTTGTTTTTGACAATAGGCGTTGCTTTGAGTTCGGTCATTTCTTTTTTCCTTATTTTTTTGATAACCATTAGTTGGAATCAAATTCCATCGTAAAATGAAATGTAATTTTACCATCGTCATATCTCAATTCAAAGTTTTCTTGGTCTTTGAAATGATCAATCATTTGATACATTTGTTCGATTTGTTTTCTAGTTAATTTGATGGTTGTTGGTAAAGCACCAAATTTTTCTTTTTTGAATTCAGGCATTAGTCCTCCGGTTTTTCTTTGCAAATCCAGCCCAGTTTATACAAATCGTCGGCTATTTGTTCTGTAACAGTTCCTTCAGGCACATAGCCCTTGTTGCCAGTGATATCTCCGTTACCCAGGCCTTCGCCTATACCACTGCAATACCAGTCTATATAGTCACCTTCGCCACGCATGTCTGCCACAATGCCGCCGGCATAGCGCCAGGTGCATGACCAAGTTTCGTCTCGGAGAATAAGCATAACTTCGCGCTTTTGCCAGTCGGTATTGCACATGGCAGCGTAAAGATTCTGAGCGTAGGTGTCGCTGTTGCGAACTTTTTCGCACAGCCATGCTGCGGTACGCATGTCGTATTCCATGTCATTCTCATGCTGTTTTGGATCTTGTCCGTACTGTTCGCTGCTGGCTCGAAAACTTTCAAACATGTCCAAGTAGGCTTGGTTGGGCTCTTTGCCAGATTCCTTGCACCGCTCGAGATACGCATCTCGCTGGAAAGTAAAACGCTCAGGACTTTTTGATACTTTGGTCATGCTGATAGTATATCCATCATTAGTTCATAATCTTTAACATGGGCAACACATCTGATGTAACCCTGTGCAATAGCCCAGTCCAGAGTTTGCCGAACATTGGTAGGCGCACCCGGTGTAACATGTATCATGGCACGAGGGTACACCACAAATCCGTCAACAATTTTGAAGTCAGGCTCGCCTTCGTGTATGGTGCGAACAATGCTTTTATGAACTGTATATGTCATTGCAGTGTGGGCTTGATATCGTTTTTGGCATTGTGCAATGCACGGCTCAGTTGCTCTTGCTCGTCTTCGTCCAGTTCGTCCCAGTCAACGGGTTTGCTCATGGCCTTGATTTCTTCAGCACTCTTGCCTTCAAACATGCCCATGATTTCTTCCATCAGCCCGTCGAGCTCTTCTTGTGAGCCATCAAATTTCTCAAAGAACGCAGGATCAAAAACAATTTTCAACTGCTGTTTTTTACTCATATCAAACTCCAAAAGTTTTCTTAATGCTTTCAACGCTACGATGAATTGTGGTATCAATCAAGGTTTGGTCGTAGGTGGTTAAGGCATGGCGTGTGTCTGTTTCTTGCACAGCACGGATACACTCTTGAATGATCATGTTTGCAAATGCCTGTTGCATATCAGGATTGATCGACGGATAATGAGACCCGCCTGCCATCAATGAAAAATGAGTTAGTTTTTCGTTCATACTTTCTCCGGATAAGGAGCACTGAGAAATTCAGCATATTGCTGAGCCTGATCTCCAATTTTAACCAAATTGTGTTTGCCACAAAATTTCATAAATTTTACGCCTACTTGCGGAACATTTTTAGCAACACTGCCTGTACAGATAGTTTCTGCTATCCAAACCTTGACATGGTCGGGTTGTGCTGATAGATCAATCAAGGTGCGATTGCGTTCATAGTCATCAAGCACACGATGTTCTTTGTCATTGTGATCAACCCATCGTTGCAGCATGAGATTGTTCCAATTGAAACCTTTTTTGTCCATGTCAGCAAATGCTTCTGTTAGGCCTACTTTGTTCTTGCTGCCTTTCACACGCACTCCAGGGTAGGCCGAAAACACATTGTCACTGACATCACCGCGCATACACTTCTCAAACAGGAGCCATTTGGGATCAGGAATGACCTTGGGCTCTTTGGTTTTTTTGTCAATCACACGTTTGCCTTTGTAATCGAAAATGCCCTCTAATGTATGCAATTCGTCTGACACCCCGTTGTACTGACGCACGTTGTTGGCCAGTAACTGATAGTAATCGGTGTCACTGCTGACAATAACATGATGATCTTGAGGATGACTTTGAATCCAACCTGCAATAAGATCATCTGCTTCAAGATTGGCGTGCCTGAGAACTGTACAGTTTGAACGCTCGTCAAACAATACCTTGAGCTCGTCAAACGCTGCCCAAAATGCTGCATCCTCTTCCAGCTCAGCATCAGTTAACGCGGCACGAGCCACAGCACGATTTTTTTTGTAAGGTTCGTAATAGTCCTTGCGCCAGCTGCGCCCTTCTAGGCAGATGACCACATGATCTGCACGTTGATCGCGCCAGGCCTTGTATATGCTAGACAGTGTTACATGAATAGCAAAACCCACTTTTTCTTCCAGTGTGGTTGCTCGATGTGCGGCGTGGCGAGCTCGAAAGAATGTATTAGCAGTGTCTACGATTAGATAGTTCATAGAGATATAATAGCATATTATTTACCTCTATGTCAACCTGGGCTAGCCCGTTTTATTGGTAAAATACCATTCTTCAGTGTACCCGTCACGTAGCCAAAATTTGCTACGATCAATACGAGTAAATCTTTCTGCAAATTCTTTTTTGATCACTCTATGTACAACATGTTGTGCGTTCATGTCAAGGGATGTAGACCTTGCTTCTTGGTTGATGCTGTAAAACGAATCCGAATTATTGGCAATGAATTCCAAATATCCATTTAGAGATTCTTTGTCCATTTCAGGCATGCTGTCCGAATTTACTACCAAATTGAATCGATCCACACGATGCTTGAGTTGTGATGGCAACAAGAATTTTACTGCGGTCTGGAGATTTTCGTGCGAAAAGCTCACATTTTCTGCACCGATGTTGGCAGCCAGTTGATAGGCTTGACATGCAGCTACCCCAGGCAAATCTACCATGAAAATATTTCTGTATCCCAGCTGATATAACCAGTAAGCCACTTGGCCTGCTCCGCCACCTATTTCCATGATGCGAGACTCCAAAGGGTATTTGCTTTTTATTTTCAGTGCTATGTATAGTGCCATGAGATCGCGGTCACTGAACAATCCCCTCGACGTTTGAATACCATATAATCCACCTTGCCATTTTGGTGCTACGATAAACTTGGGAGAGTTTTCTAGCAAAGTGTCTGCAGAAACAGCTACAAATGACGCTCCTTGTTCGTGATTTTGCGGACCGATGATACCTAGGTATTCCATAACTCCCAGCAACACATCATAGTGTCGCAGCAGTCTTACAAAACTCACTTCTGGATAGTTTTTTAGGTAGTGTGTTTCAACATCGCCTTGGCTGATACCAATCAACAACGGACTTTGATGCATGAGATTGAGATGCTCATGAGCTTTTTCTAGTTGTCCAGATCGTAACCATTCTAGAAAAAATTCGTGGGCATTGCTTATTTCATACCACATGGTTCCGTGGGAGTTGACAAAATTGTCAGGATAAGATTTGATAAATTTTGCCAACCGTTGCATGAACACAGGATCATATTCAAGCCATGGATCTCCCCAAGCACCAGTAGGCACAAACGGAGTTTTTTGATCTGGCGTGTTTCTTTCAACCCAGGTAAGATCTCTGGTTAGAAAAACAAAGTAGTCGTCTTCTGTTTTCCTTGAAATATTGTAAATTTTTGCTCTATGTATGTGAGTCATCGATAGCCTAGCTGACTTCGGTATATCCACCGCCTATGTCTTTTTTGACGATAGTACGTTCACCTGTTTGATTTGCTTCCCATTGCTCATAGTTTTCCATCAGGACATTTCTGCAAATGGTCTGGAACCAACGATCAACAATTTGGGCGTCGTCTTTGCCTTCGTATCCGGCCTTGACAAGTTTGGCCACAAAGTATTCGTTCCAGTCTAGCTCAAACGCACCGTTGCCAGGATTGTCTGGTTCTAGTTCTACCCCAATAACTGCCACATAAGGCTCTTTGTTCTTGGTCGCAATTTCTTTGGGGCTTTTGCTTTTGGCAGCAATCTTTAATTTAGGCGCAGGTGTTTTCTTTACCGGTGCTTTTTTAGCCGGCACTTTCTTGGCAGTTGCTTTTTTTGCAGTGGCCATTATTTGCCCCAACCATTTCCCCATATGTCTACATGCAGTCGAGGACTGTAATTGTATCCTCGCTTGAGAGCTTCCTCTGCAATGTTGAACTTGTTGGCATCGTATCCTTGAGTAGTGCCGCCCACTGGCATCACGTATACTGCACCCATGAACCCAGCTTGGCGATACGCTGCCACTGCATCTTGTACTTCGTTGAAGTCTTCGGCGTTTTCTACCACAAATTTAAGATATGTGACTCCGTAGTTTTGATATTGTGCTACCACGTCGGGCTTGATAGCGTCCTCCCACTTTTCACCGCTGGCACTGAGTTTTGGGCTCACGCTGAACTGCATTTCTCTCCAGCGGCCAATAAATTGTTGATGATCATTTTCGGTAGTACCACGCCATTCTGTGTGCCACTTTTCAATGTATTCTGCAAAAGGTTGATCTAGATACTGAGTACCGTTTGTTTCAAAGGTCACATAGTCAAGATCCAGCATACGATCATGTGAGAATAGGTCAGGGTATACACGTTGCCAACCCAGCAGTGGTTCTCCGCCAGTTATCACAAGATGTGCATGGTTACCAGAGTACTGAGACCAACGATTGTTAGGTAACAGTTCTAGCATACGATCCACCGCAGCGTCTACAGTGAGCATGGGACTAAGGTCCTTGAATTCAGGACGCCAACTGGCATAGCTGTCGCAACCTGTATGGACCAAAGGCAAGTTTTCGAACTTGTCAAAAGGAGTGTCGCTGTGTTGTTTGGCCACTACATCAGCCTCTTTGCTTTGTTCTCCGCGCGGCATTCCAAATCCTGAGCAGGTAAAATTGCAACCAAATGTGCGCAAAAACACACTAGGCACACCAATGTATCTACCTTCGCCTTGTAGGCTGTAAAAGATTTCACTAACTTTAAGTTTCATTTTTTTTCCTCAATGATCTTATTATACAAAGTTTCAAAGTTTTTGTCTAGCCACTGTTCCACAGTGTCTGGATTCCAATCTGGAATCACTGTTAATAGTTTATTTAGATTGGCACAGCTTTCCCATTGATATTTTTCTATCATATTTTCGGGCATGGGTGTTATGAAAATTTGTGCGTTTTCTAGCCCTACATGTTTTTGTACTAATTTGGCAATGTCTTCAAAGGTTAACTGTTTCCCGGTTCCTATATTGTAGACTCCACTAACTTTGGCATTCTTAAGTGCCAGCATGCCCTTGATACAGTCATCCACGCTGATGAAATCTCGAGATCCCAGTCTACCATTGTGGTGCCATACTGTGAGTTTTCTGTTGGTGATAGCACTTTCAATATATCTACGAACAGGACTGGGTTGAGCCTTGTGCCCTTCGTTGCGACCGTACACATTAAAAAAACGCATGCCCTGCACTGGCACATCAAACTTTTGTTCAGCACACCACATGTCGATGGTGATCTTGCTCACACCATACGGATGTTGTGGTTGGAATGGACCCCATTCGGGACTGTTTGACCAAGGGCCATACACACTGGCACTTGATGCATAGGTAATACCGCAACCGTGCTGTTGTGCAAAACGTATCCAGCCTTGAGTGTCTTTGATGTTTTTATTGACCAATGCATCCCAGTCAAACACATTGGTTTCGCTAATAGCACCCATGTGGAAAATCCATTCGATAGGTTCGCCACCTGTGGTCCAAGTTCGGCCACGATCGGCCCAATCTAAACTGTGAACTTGATAACCATTTGCTTCAAGATGTTTTTTAAGTTCGCTGCCGATAAAGCCGCGATCGCCTGTGACAATAACCATTAATCTAAGTCTCCTCCTTCGCTGTCGCCGTGGAGGATGTCGATTGGCGCTGGTGCCTTTCTATAGTTGCCCTTGCCCGGAATCGTATTCCGTACACCACCCACCGGATCCGGTACATCGCCTTTTCTACGGGGAATAAGATGGATATGAGGCCATGGCACAGTTTGTCCCGCAGCTTCGCCATAATTAAGTCCGATGTTGAAACCATCCCATTCTCCGTCAAATACTTTTTGTTGTCCATGATCAAATGCATCAACGAACGCATCCCTCAGCACATGCTTGCTGTTATACTGTGGTACAAACAGCATGTGACCAGGTGTGCATGGATACTTGTCTAGATATACTGCCACGTGAAAGTCTTGCCTGACTGTGTTGTCCCAAGGAGCAACGTCAGAACTTTTTTCATCTGGTAGGTCTGGAAAGATGCGTTCGTTTTTCATGCTTTATCCTTCATAAATGGCACTGTTACCTGAGTGTTCAAATACCTCAACACTGACCAACTTAACACGCTGATGTTCGTCGCCGAGTAGATTTTTGTACACATTTGTTGTGTCGTCTGCTAACCATTTGGCCACATGCTTGTACACATACTCAGCAAATGCCTCGCAGCCCACAGCAGGAACCACACGCAAGTCAATCACACCACGATTGTAAAAAGGACTAGCTTGGATTTCGTCGGCCTTGCCATCCATGTCAGGATTGGCACTCCAGCCAGCCATGGCCTTGAAACGATCCAGCAGTGGATCATCATCTGCAATCACAGTGGTGTGGTCAAACTGTGTGTCCAACCATGCTTTGATTTCTTTGAGGCCTCCGAAATCTTGTACCCAATTGCGTTCGTCTAGTTCATCTGCCTCAAACACAAAACGGAATCCTAGACTGTAGCCGTGCATGAGACTGCAATGACTGTGGGTGGCCTTCCACTGCCTAAAGCAGCATGAATAGCCGCGATCGTTGCCGTATGTTTTTGTAGAAAAATGTCTTGCCATGTTGTTTCTCCTATGTTAGATTATAGCATAGGCGGCAGAGTTTGTAAAGCGGGATGACGCCGAAAGACCGCTGGAATTGATTTATTTGATAAAGATGCAGTTTGCGGTAACGCGATAACGATCTGATGCCCACGATCGCGTTAGTGTATCTCGTACTTTTTGACATTCTTCAAGATTTTGAGTAATGAAAGTTATTGACCCTTTGGCCGGCGGCACATTGGGCGAAACAGCGTGTAGCATTATCACTAAAGTCCACATGTTTATATTTATTTCTCACTAGGGCCCCCGGTATCGTCTGAACCTACCGGCATGGTCTTGTCAAGTTTACGTTTCAAATCTTCTGCATTTGATACTCGTTGTCTCAGCTCACTGCTGGAAAAGGAATGATCTCTACCATTGAAGTACAACTCTATACCTCGCTTGTGGCAAATCTCACGCCCTGTAAATTCGCGACCTTCATATTCTACTCCGAGAATTCTAATGTCAATGGGCAGTATTAGCAGTAAATCTTCAAGATCTTTTTCAGTGTTGTACACCCAAACTTCATCAACATACTTACAGCCTACCAGTTGTAGTTGGCGCTCCACAATGCTCTGCACTGGACGATTTTTTGTAGGTCTATCCAAGGTTGGATCATTTTGTAGGGCACAAATAAGATATTGGCAGCGTTCTTTAGCCTCACGCAACATGGCCACATGGCCTGCATGCAACAGGTCAAATGTGCTTGCAGTAAAACCGACTTTTTTACCGTCTATCATTTCTTTCCTTTACTTTGAATACAAATTTACCAGTTGCAACTATTTTGCTTCCTGCATAAATTGTTTTTGACATTGTGTAATTATCTTTGTTATCGTCTATCAGTTGTGTTTTTACAATCACTTCGGGCGTTCTATATATAGAATGAAAATCGCATTGGCTGCGTAGAGTCATGCCTTGAAGACCATTGCTGGTAAGAAATCTTCCCATACTCATGTCCATACACAACCACGTAAACCATCCACACACTATACGAATGTTGTCCTCGCGCATTACAAATTCTTTGTCAATGGCCCACATCCGCATAACAGCACTATCGTTTGATTTGTCTAACCATTCGCAATCAATTATATGATTGCAAAATTCTCTGGTCATTTCGCCCACCAGTTTTCCCAGGGGAATTCAATCCAACTGGGATCGTCGTTTTTGTTTATAGATATTCCAAAAAAATCAACACCTTTGAAATTGCTGGCTGTGTTGTCAACAACACATGCGAATTTTACATTGTGATGCCACACACTGTTCCAGGCCTCACTGTGGGGCATGCATCCACTCTGCCAGTCGTCTTTGATCCATTGTAATGTACGGCCGCTATCGTTGATATCATCTACAATAAGAATGTTACTGCGTCTGTGTATATCACTTACTTCATCTTGGTTGGTCCGTTCTTCTTTGTTCACATATCCAAATGCATCTTCGGCCATCCAAAGATTGCTTTCAGGACCTAGCTCGGCATCACGAAAACTTATATTCAGCGTGTGCATGGGCACATCAAGATATTGGCTCAGCATAACAGCAGGAACAAGTCCTCCGCGAGTGATGCCCACCACGTAGTCCGGTTGCCAATTGGCTTGTAGCATGTGTCGTATAATTGCATGCACATGGCCTTGAAGCTGTTTGTTGTCAATAGTAATAATTTTATTCATTGTAGTCATAGTCTGGCACCTTACAGTCGTGGTTGATAATTGTTAACGGAAATTTCAGCATGAACAAGCTGGCTTCTGGTGCAAACTCTTCACGCAAATGAATTATGTGATTGCCACTACCGTCATTGAACAAGTGGCTCCAGTCACCCTGGCCCATGCGTATACGGTAATTTCTTGCAGTGACAGGCCCCTTGCGACTGTAAAATGTATCGCTGATTTCCTGTGCTTCTGCTCCCATCATGACCCAAAAATCTACCATCTCTTGCGTAAGACAGTTTACATGGATCTTAAAGGGGCTTAGAGCTACTACGCCGGGTGAGATAACTTTCATTGTGTTCCCAATTCGTTTGTGGATCTTTGCCGGTGAGAAATCCCCACTCGCGGCGATGTGGACCAGGCATGAACAATGTCCATGCTGTAACACCTGGTTTTAATTCAATACGATGAAAAGACTCAGGGCGACAAACACGGAAATGTCCGGGCCCGCGCCAGTGACAACGCTCGCCAATCTTAAAACCATGTTCGTTAAATTCTGGAACATATTCATAATATCCCCCTCTAAGTATTAATGTTGCATAAGGCCATGGATGATCATGAACATCGTCTGGGTCGCCTTTTAGAAACTTGTGAAGAAACACATTGAAAGGAAATTTCTTGCGCTCTTTAAGAAAAAGATAGTAGCGTTCCAGATAGGGCTCGTGACTCAACCTATCAAAAATGATACGTTTACGCCCTGCTAGTTCAAGCAGCTTAAGAAACATCAACTACCTCTTCTATTAAATAGCGTTTGAGTTCTTTGTCTGTGGGTTCAACTGAATAATTTTTCTTGAAGAAAATTTCATAGCTGTCAGATCCGTACTTGCCAATGCCATAAAGCATTGTAGCATCGTTGCCATCCCAGGTCAAATAGTCTTTACTCATTCGTTTTAATCTAGTGTATCTAACATTAACCATACCTAGAGGAGCGATTATACTTTTGACAAATGATTCATCTGCTGCCAACAAAGCCTGTGGTGTGGGGAACCAATATAAAAACTCAGGTAGTGTGGATTTCACTGCCTGTCTACCGGTTTGATTCAACATAATTACCCCCACCATGTGTTCCCACGCTGTGGAGATTTGTTGCTGAACCATTAATTCATCTTTTAATGGGCTGAAACACTCAGGAAATTTTAACATCAATAGATCCTACTGAAGAACCACGGTAGTTGGATTTTAACAGATCATCCACTCGTTCTGCAATAGTTTCGGCTGCAGGACTCGAGGAGTTTTGGGCAATGGCACTGTCATTGGGCCAACTCACACTGGTTGCTGAAGTGCCGGGGCCGCACCAGATTTGATTTGGGCCTGGTCCAGGGTGATTCCAGCCGCCCGTGCCTGTTCCGGGGACAGGTGTAGCAGGACGGAAAGGTTGCGGCATGATAACTGGGCCATAAGGCGAGCTCGGATTAAATCCGCCTCCAGGGAACTGCGCGGGTCCTGTCTCAAGCCTTTCCAGCCTCCGAATAATGTTCTTTTGATCATCAAACAGTCGACGCAAAGGACCATTGCCGGAATCGTGTTTGGCATGATTGCGAGCCAGTGCCGCAATTACCATTAGGTGTTGTAGTGTTTTTTGCACACTAGGATCATCACTGGTCAGTGCTTCATCAAACAAATCAATGAATGCTTCTAGATCAAAATCTGCTTGGTCTTGTTCTCTGGCTGCGCCCATGTTCATTCTCCAAAATGCTTGTGTAATACCGACAGTTTGTCTTCGTATTCTGCGATATGAGCCAGTTCAGTTTCCACTGCACCCATCCAGTCAGTGTGATCATGAATGGCCATTGGGTTGTTTATCATGATTTCCACATTCATTTTGTGTTTCAAAATGTGTGATGAAAAATTTGCTGCTAGTGCATCAATCAATTGTTTGCGCATTATTAGTCTCCCTCTTCTAAATGCCTTAACCAAGTGTCAACTTGGTCGTTTGCTTCTTCCAGCGTTAGGGCATACACTGTGGCTACCATGCGCCCGTTTTTGTTTATTTTTAGATCAAATGGTACTACACCTGCACTGAAAATAATATCAGCATCATCCAACTGCCGCAGGATTCTAAAAGTCTGCATGGCTTTGGCTCTAGCTATGAGATTTTCAGTTAGTTCTTTGGCAGTGGTCATACCAGTTCCTCGGCAATACCTAAAAATTCTGCGAACCCAAATAAAACTCCTGCCTGTGCAAAGTAACCAAAACTCAGTGCTGCTGCCGCTGCGAGTCTAAAACCACTTTTTACTAAGCTGACATAAAAATGATTTTTGCTAGGATCTTTAGGTTGGATTTCCATAATATTTCCTTATCAATTTATTACAGGAGGCTGTATTACATGTGCCTTGTCTCTCATGTCACTGATTTGGTCGATCATCATGTTGTATTCATTTTCGTTAAGCGATGAACGATAAAGTGTTAAAGAACTTGTGGTCATCACTGCTGCTATTTCCAAAATACTGTAACCATCGCCTGCCAGGTCATCAATCAACTGCCAAATTCTGTTGTGCAAGAGATCTAGATCATTCATCTTGGAGCAAACTCTTGTTGTAGTTTGATATTATCAAAGAACTCTTTCTTAACGCCTGCATCAGTTCTAAACACACCATTAAGCACAGTGGTTTGTGTTAGGCTGCTATGTGCCATAATACCTCGGTTCTCACAACAACCATGTGTGGCTTGAATATACACAGCTACATTTTCCGAATTAGTTGCTTTACTAATCTCGCGGGCAATGTCGTTACAAAGTTCCTCCTGGAGAGTACCTCGACGGGCGCACCATTGTGCGATGCGTGTGTATTTTGAGAGGCCGATGAGTTTCTCAGCAGCCAAAATACCAATATAGGCAACACCAGTAACGGGTTGGTGATGATGACTGCACATACTACGCAACTCACTGCGAACAACCAGCATACCTTCGTAACGGTCTGCCGTATCATTCGGGAATGCTGTTGCTGATGGTTCTGGGTCATAACGTCCTGCCATGATTTCATTAAAGTACATTTTAGCCAAGCGCAACGCAGTACCATGCGAATTGGGATCATTGTGTCGATCGATCAGCAGTGTGTCCAGTACCAGTTCAAATGCCGCACGAGCTTCGTCAATTAGTTGTGCCTTGGCTTGCTCGTCGACATATTCGCTGATGTTATCGCCTGCCCAAAAACGTTTTTTGTCACGGCGCATCTTTGCCGCAATCTGTTGATGTGCTGTGCCTAGTGCGTAACCTCCATTGCCTGCCATGGCATCTATTGCTGTTTCGTTGTCGTATGTTTCTGGATCGTTGCTAATGTATGCTTTGTTGTATACCAATTTATTCTCCGAGTTAATGACGTGGATGTCAATTTGCTAATTGTACAGTTATTTAGATAAAGTGTCAACAAGTTCTGGTTGCATATTATACCACTTCCATGCGCTATTGATAATTGTTTCTAAATCACTGTGTTCAGGGCGCCAACCTAAAACTGTTTTTGCCATAATGTTGCCTGCGACCAAACGATCTGGGTCGCCAGATCGACGGTGGCCCATAGTAATATTAACTGGGCCAACATATTCTGTAACAGCATCTACTATTTGTTGATTGCTGTAACCTTGTCCAGTTCCAAGATTGAGAGCAATACAACCTTGCATGTCGCTCATTAGATATTGTACAGCCATCGAGTGGGCCTCGGCAAGATCAGTCACATGCACATAGTCTCTAATGCAAGTTCCGTCGGGTGTGTTGTAGTCTTGACCGTACAGTGTAAACTCACCATCATCACGAACGCTTTCAAGCAGTCTAGCCACAATATGTGTGGCACCAGGTGCCTGTCCTAGTTCTCCAGATTCGTCGGCGCCACAGGCATTGAAATAACGCAAGCTAGCACTTTTCATTCCATAGGCTTTGTAAAAATCTGTTAACATGATTTCAATCATGGCCTTGGTTTGACCATACGGGCTCAGACAATTGTATGCTTGATTTTCGTGTATGACATCTACATCAGGAGCGCCATATACCGCTGCACTTGAACTGAATACCACAACAGGCATATGATCTAAGTACACCAACGAGCTTAAAAAAGCAGCAGTTTTGGCCACATTGTTGGTATAGTATTCTGCAGGATCCATCACGCTGGGACCGACCAAGCTGGTGCCAGCCAGATGAACCACAGCATGAGGCGCATGGTATGCCAGTGCGTCAATACAGTCAGAGCTGTGATAGTCTGCTTCGATAAAGTGATGCATGTGTTTAAGAGTGTGTTCTCGCCGCACACGGTCTAGACCAATAACTTCATAGCCGTGTTGTTTTAATTTCTTACACACATGACTACCAATATATCCTGTTGCTCCTGTAACAAATACCTTTTTCATTTTTTATCTCTTTTCTTCACAGCGTCTGATAGTAGACTTTTTACAATTAGTACAACACGGCCTTTTTCTTTTTCAGTAAGAATTTGCACCAAACTTTGTTTTTCATCATAGCTTTTGGCATTGTCTAAAAATTCCTCAGGTACAGCCAGTTTCTTTTTCTTTTTGAGGTCTTTTTTTATCTTGTCCAACTCGTCTTTGGGATCTTTATCACTCATCTTCTTTGAAGTCTGTTACATTGCCATGTTCGTCTGCAATGATAATACGAACTGTTTCTTCTTGCTCATTGACAATTTCAATGGGACCCCAGATCCAGCATTCAGTGTCACTCGAATACCAATCTTCCTGATCTTCAAGGGCATAAAAACCTTCTTCTTCAATCACTTCCATCAGACGATCTTTTTCTTCTTCCGGCATGTCATCTGGAAACTCAATATCTTCCCAACAGCCGTCCCAGGTTTCAATCAGTTCAACATTCTCAATGTTGTTGTTGTAACAGTTGTTCATGTCAATACTGTCTTTACGCCCGTCGCCGCCGGGTACAAAATCATATTCAAATTCTGGAGGATTGTCGTCTGTGGTAGTTACAGTCCAAGAGCCAGTACGCCAACCAGTTTTGCGTGTGATTTCTTTGCCGTCCTTGACAAAGTGCTCATGCTCTTCAACGGATTTTTTGTAATAGGTTCTAACAGTCCATACAGCCATGATATCTCCTCAAATGATAGATTGTACAGGTTCACCACAGTCAGGGCAACACATTTGGCCATCCCAGTTGTTAGTGTTGCTAGCACCGCCGCTCCAACCGCAGTGTTCGCATTGCAGTTCAGCCACGACAATCTGATCTAGTTCTTCTCGCAAGAAATGCTCATCTGGGTCATAGGCAACACCGCGCCATTGTTTGATTTTTATCTTTTCATCGTTCCAGTCATTGTACCAGAATTCACCGCTCCACATTGCGTGGTAGGTATAGCCTTTAGCAGTTTCAACTTCATACTTGCCCTTGAGCATGGGTTTAACTTTGCCAGGAAACCAATCTGTCAATTTGTATTTGATGTCATCCATAGTGGCATACTTTTCAAACTTGCCGCCACCTAGATTTACAAAAAAGCCAAAATCGCTGCCCTTGCCGCTGGTGCTGCCACCATTGTTGTCAAGGTCTTCACCGTCATAGCTCACACTGCTCACAAAGTTTTCGCCATCAATGTCATCCACTGTGATGCACAGTTTTTCTGGATCAAAAGGTTCGCGCAGCTCAATTTCTGCTTCGAAGAAAGTGCCTTTTTCTTGTGTGCGACCAATAAACACCACTTCGCCTATGCCAACTTGTCCTACCCAGGCTTCTTCACCGTAACAGAGTTCAATATCTGTGCCATCAATACTTTCAAGTGTTCGTTCCAGTACTGTGTCTCCTTTCTCGTCGAGAATTTGCAGGGTACCTGCTTCCATGCTGGCACCATTTGAGTGTGCAATATTGTCACAATCATAATAGTTACCAGGACTAAAAGGCCACATGTGCTCGGGAATATTGTTGTCGTCGGCGTAGTCGCTGTTCCAAGCAAAATCGCTCACATCAAGTCTGCGCTGTCTAAAGTAATCGTAGATCTTGCCATCCACAGTGCCCATGACAGTTTCGCCGCCATAGCCCCAGATTTGAATACTGTAGGTGCGAGGAGTAAACTTGAGAACTTCGATCAGTTGCTCGTGTTCGGGATTAACCACCGGTTCAACAGTGTTCTGGGCTGATTTCTTCACCATGATGTGTTCCTTTTATTGTTTGGATTAATTTGTATTGTTCAAAGAGTTTGGTAAGATCAACACGTTCTAGGCCTTGCATATAATACTGTTCATCCATGCCCCAGGCCACCGCAGTGCGTTGATAAATTTCTAAGGCCATGTATGGATCGATATCCTGCCAGTATATAGATTCTTTGAGCATGGTATACCAAAGATCAAAGTCCATCGGAATCCTTGTCGTGATTCTTGGTTTCACTGTCAACCATGCGTATGAAGAAATACATAGCCACGACCAAAAGGATTCCAATGATGTATATCATGTTAGAACTTGCTTTCGTGAGTGTGTTTGCGATAGTCTGTGCTCATGCGCAGCCATTGCTCGCCCTGGCCTTCTAAAATGTCCACAATGCGATCAACAGTGCCGTTGGTCCAGTCTGAGATCTTGCCCATGCGTGTGCTTGGCATGAACAGCAATTTCTCCAGTTTCTTCACAGCATCTTTCAAGGACCAAGGAACATAGAGTCTGGTGTGATCGTTGCCAAAAGATTCAGGAAAACTACGATAAGCAGGATACAACACATTAGCACCAAGAGTGTCTGCTTCACTCACAGTATTTGAAACCCAGTCTTGTAAAGCACAGTTAAACAGCACACGAGTATCATTCAGTAAAGCATAGTAGTCGTTCTTTTCTAGATCTTCATAGATTGTCAACTTGCCCTCGGCTTGCATTTGTCGTGTACGAGCCATGTAGCTGTCGTTGTTGGTGCGTAACGGGGCGCCAGAAAACACAGCAAACTCAACATCGATGTCTGGATTGCGTGATCTATAAAGCTCAATCAGATCCATGTAAAAGTTAGGTTGCTTTTCTTGATCCCAACGTGCAGCAAAGCCCACACGCAATTTTCGTTGATCAAATGGTTTTAGTTCACCCGCGACTCGCTCGCGTACTTCATCCTTGCCAAATGCCAAGCCTGAAATGTTGTAAATAGGGCAATCCCAGCCTGCCACTTTCATGTGCATGACCATTTCTTCGTTGGTGGCTAGGATCGCACCTCCGGAGTCTCGGACCAGTTCGCAAACCATTTTTTCATACAAGCCCATCCACTTTGACATACCCCATACATGTACAAAGTCATCAGGATCAATGGCTTGAGCAAGACAACGGACAAAAATGCGAGGACGCAGATTAGCAGGCACTTGATTGAGAATGTAAGGTAAGCTCTCGATACCGGGCTGAAACATGTCTTCAAAGTAGATAACATCTTCACTTGTGACTTCTCCTTGTTGCATCAAACGAACCAAGTTCATCAATTGACTCATACCAAAATAACTGCGGCCGTGTGCATCCAGCACTTGTCCGACCACAATCTTTTGGCCGTTTTCAAGAGTGAGGCCTGGCACATAAACAACATCCAGTCCACGTCGATCAAACACACGACGATTCCACTCTGTAAGTTGTAGAGTATATCGAGCCTTGTAGCTTTCCAGGCCCATATAGTAGAGCTTACGCATTGCGATTGTATCCTGAACGATAGTTGTTGTGACCGCGTGGGCCGCGATTGTCCTTGTTGTAAGGCTTGCGCTGCTCATTTGGATCCTTGTTGATCCAGTTCCATTGGTTACGTGCATAACCTCGCTCTTTGAATTTTAGAAAATCTCCAAAGTCTCGATCGCGTTCGTTGTACAACGCAGCTTCGTTGAACACTCTACCGTGAGAAATACAAAATTCACGATATTCTTCCAAATGATCATAAATCTGAGAAACTTCAGATTTCATGGTGAGGTATTTTTGCAACCATTTTGGCTGAGCCATTATTGTCTCCTATTATACAGGGTGGTAAAAAGTTTTTTCTGGTGTACGGGGATCGCGGTATACAATCTCGCAGCCATTTTCGTTGTCTTCGCTAACTGATATTATAACATGTCTACCAGGATAGCGCAAGTTGATTTGAGTGTATAAATCATCTGCGATCATTTCGCAGGATTTGTAGTCCAGTTCTAGAACCGCATTCTCACTACTATACAACCCTTCCAGCCATCGTTTGAACTGGATGAACTCGATGTCCCGATCATTGTGGAACACACTGATTGACACCCGGAAGTGAAAGATATGACGATGAGGGTAACCAAGAAAGCTAACGTCCGCAAGGCGAGGATCCTCCAATGCTGCTGGGTATTTATGGATACCTTCCTTTTGCCATGAGACCCAGATCATACGATCTGCCACTTGTGAGTTAATATCAGTCTGACTGCGTTGATCTATTGTGCTCATGACAACAATCCTTGTGCCATTTTTTGCAAGTGCTCTTGCTCAAGAAAGAACTGATACGTACTTTCGTTGATTTTTTCGTTTTTTTCGTTGTACTGTTCGCCTGTAAACTCAACACAATAAAGGTTGTTGGGTGCCAGACAGGGCCACATCTTAGCCTTGAGTTTGAACGCTGCATCGTCTCTTATTGTGAATTCTTTCATGTTATTACCTCGTCTTGAGAATATTTAGACCAGTCAGTGAATACCTCACGATTTTTCAAATCATGTAGACTATGGCACCACACGCCAGGATTGGTTGATTCAAAGTCTCGGTCATCTAGTTTAATTGTGGCATTGTAATTGAGCAAGCTAATGTAGGGCAGTTTAACACTGATCATGGGAATAAATCTAGCATATTCGCACAAGCCACTTTCGTGCAAGGCTTCAACTGCACTCACATCAAGATCCAGCGTACACCAAGCACCGGATTCCAGAGCTGCCTGGATCATGAGTTCCCAGGGACGCCATGCGTCACTGTCATTGATACCAGGATTGGGAAAAGTTTGATTGGCGCCAAAATAGATGTGCTGGCATTCACATTGCTGAGCCCACCCAATAATATCTGTTGGGTTTTGCAAACCAACCACAAACAGTGTGCGCATGCCATGTGCTGGCGAGTGTTCTACTTCGCGGCCAACAAAGAATTTAGCACTCTCGTGTCCTTGTCTGTTCATTTGATTTTAAGGCTTTCTAGTGTAAGGATATGAGCGATAGCTTCACCCAAATCTTGGTTGTCAGTGATTACATGTAGGTTGACACTTTGCCGGTCGGTTTTTCTATCGGTGTGGCGCACCTCCATCACATAGCCGTTTTCTGCTGAGTACATTTTGAAATTGAGATCTGGCTGTGTATCCAATCTGCCTCCTACCATGTCTCTAGAGCCAACTACTTGATTAATTGCTATACCTTGCAAGGCTTTTTCCTTTATGGCACTTTGGTATTTGTTTTCATATTCCAATTGAGCATGTTTGGCTCTTTTGTTATCTAACCATTTTACAAACCAATCAGTGATCATTGTAGTCCTCGGGCAAGCGTTCGTGTTGGTCTTCCCATTCTAGTTTAGTAAGTCTGGAAATTTCGTCTTTGTATTGTAACTTCTGTTTCTTATATTCTGCAACCTTTTGTTCGTCCACATGTGGATGCTTTTCCATGTCCAAAATCTTTTGATCCAAAACACGATGCATTTCTTCCAAATGTTTAATCCGTTCAGAGTAAGTGGTCATATCATTCTCCTTCATGGTCGAGTCTAAGTATGTGTCCAAGTCTATTTTCTGCTGCCTCTTCTGCCATTTTCTCATCTCGTTCGGTCTCCTCAGCCTCAGGTTCAACAAATTCAAACAGTGCATTAAATCTACTATGAGAATTCATGGTTTTATCGCCTTTGAATCCTCGGGTGCCAACTATGTCCATCCAATATCTATTATAGTGCTCAATTATTTCTAAACTTTCCTGTTTGTCGCTTGTGGCAAATATTGCATCAACAATGTCGCGGAATCTAGCGTGATCTCCTGTGCGTCCTTTTGTTCCTTGATTCCACAACATGTTGGGCCATGTGCCTGCGTCATAGGCCCGATTGGCTCGCTGTACAGCTTCAATGTGTGTCCAAACATTGTGACCCATCATGAGTGCATAGCTGAAACTATCCCATGATGTTTTGCCTTCCTTGCCAATTTTGTTAACATCGCCAGGTTTGTAAATGCAAACATCTTTTATTTGCAAATGTTGGCTGATAGGACTTTCGTCAAAATGCGGAAACACATTGTCTTGTAGCACAACATCCTTGAATGATCTGGTGTCGGTTGCGTACTTTTTGTCGTCGGCACTAGGTCCCATTCTATAACACCACTTGTCATTGTGTGGTAGATCTATATGATGATACATCTGCCCATTTGCAGTAGCAAGAAACGGGCTCGCACAATCAAAACTAATGGTAAAAGCAGGGTTAACATATTTCCTCACGGCTCGTTGGATATCTGTGAGCAACAGTGCCCATTCAAGTTTGGATGTGCCCAAGAAGTGCATCCAGTCATGGAGACCTTCCTGTAACAAATTGTCATGGCGCAGTGCCACCAGTCGCTTGAGCACCAAGTGAACATCACACATGTTCTGGCCGCCCATGGCCCAACCGTCAAAGTGACGGCCTGGATATTGAGCAGGATCGCAATAAACCTTCATGGTTTGATACCAATCTTCAGCACTGCTGTGGTTGTCACCTTGCAGCACGTTCAAGAACCGGGCACCACCTTGTGCTACACCTTTTCTGTGTTTGATAAAATATTCGTTGTTGTATTTTGTAGCATCAACTGCTTCTTGCAGTGTGGTAATTTGACAGGCTTTTGATGCCTTCTTGTCGTGAATGACCCAGGTAGGAATATCAAGGATCATGCCGTAGTCAGCAATACCATCCAGCCACTTGAGAACACTAGAACGTTTCTTTTCTGCTTTGGCACAACCTGAGTTAGCTTTCCAGTCGCCTTCCCACAGGCCTTTGGCAATCTGGAATCCACCAGAGTCACCTAGCATGAACGTACCTGCTTCGCGTTTGCGAACCATGTCTTCGCTTGGATCGTCTTTGGCTAGATCAAGATTGGCATGTCCACCCGAGTAAAGACTCCAGCGGTACGGAAACAGAGATTTCTGACTGTTTAGCCAGTTCATCTGTTCCATATCTTGTATACCAGCAGGCATGCGGGCAGGATCAACATAGCTGTTGCTTACACGCTGTTTGCCGATGAATGTGGCATAGAAGCCACTGATAGCTGGCAGGAACACAGCATAGTCGCTCTGCTTACTTGTAAGATCATCTTGACTCATGGGCTTGATTGTACTCCTACTGATTCTTCCATACCAACTTTTTCTTGTTCTAGTGTCAGAATATCCATGATCTTGAATTTTTCCCAAGCATCTCGGAGTCCAGGATGTTTTTCCATGCGAATCTGAAGCAGAGCTTCTTCATCCATTTTTTGCCTGGCCCAGTCAAGTATGCGTTCAGCTTCGGGATTTAGCCCAACCTGTGCCACGCTGTTGCCAAGCTGTTGCCAGTTGTTACCATCAAATATTTCCATACTGCCACTTTGAGAACTGTAGCGAACCTGTCCTGCAAAACTTTGAGAACCATTGGATGATCCACCGTAGTTGTTGTTATAGATGCTGGGCCAACCAGGAGATCCATTGTTCACCTGCACATAGCGGCCGCCGGAATATATACCTTTGATCATTTTTGTTGTGCTGGTAAGAGATAGTTGTATTCGGCAATACCAGAATCCACTGTGATTTGCATCACACCTTCATCACTGATCTTCATGCTCTTGTCACCAGACAAGCCTAGAATACCAATCACTGCATTGACAGGCCAGTTCCAACCTTTGCTTAATGAGCCAGTGATTCCATCTTGGAACACAAAATTACCTGCATGACTGGAGTGATCACCAAAGTAAAACTCCAATTTGTTGCCATTTGTTTTGGCAATAAATGTTGTTTCTTCAGAGTTGGCGCTGGCTTGAAATTTCAAACGCTGCATATTGGCCACAGTGGGGTTGAATTCCACATTCCACTTGACCTGTTTCATTTTGACACTTTTGAGTTTTTCATTGATGATTTCACTGGTCATAAATCTGAAATCGTTCTTGAAGTCGCCATTTTTGTTTTCAAAGTGTATACCGACTGGAATCTTGTTACCGTTGCGATCTTGTTGATTTATACTCAACTTGGCATCCTCTTTGTACTCAGGAATGTTGAGAATTGTATTGAGTTTACCAAGATTGGGCATGCCAAACACTCCTACGAATTCTGGTACTGGATTTTTGAATTTGGCTTGTACAATTACACTGCGATCTTCAGCAATACTGTCAATAGTGGTTTCTTGATCGTCACCGGTGATCTTGACAAGATCAATGATGCCCAGGCTGTGTGTATGTTGTACGATGTCTTGTAGATAGTCTTTCATAGAGTCTCCTTGTTTCAAGTTATTTTACATGATGTTATTTAGATCGTCAATACTGTTAGGATTTTTTTATCAATCCTCGCGGCAGCTGACTTTTGACACTGCTCAAAATACCAGGTGTCTTAGCCACCACCATAAATGTGTTGTCTCCTATTACCAAGCGACACGAAACCAATTCCAATCCGCATTGTTCCAACAAACGCATGATCATATCTTTGGTCATGTAGCTGCTGGTTCCGGCCGCCACTGCTCGAGCTCCAACCAAGCTGTCCCCGTTGTTGGTACTGAAAATACATTTACCACCCGGACGTAATATATCCTTGATAGCAGTCAAATTCAGCACAGCCTGATCGTAAGTGTAACGCTCAAATATGTTCCAGCAAAAGACATGACTCATTTGAGCTAGTGGTAACCCCCATCGTAGATTTTGTCTAACTCTGGTTATATAACTGGCAAAGTCCAATTGTTCCCATGATTGTAGCTTGTGTTTTTTAATTCTAGTATGAATCTGTGGCTCGTCACTGTAGGCTGCGTCCAAGAGGTCTTGATCTGTGTCCACCAAATAAATCAGGTTAGCCGGCACCAGTAGTTCCAAGACACCACGATGCTGAACATTTATACATGCAACTGGATATTTCCAAACATCAGGAGCGTTGAATTCAGACACCAGTTCTATCATGGCATCCTTGGCTATGTCCCAATTCTTGCGGCTGGCAGGAGAAATATCAAGATTGTTTTTGTAATACTCGCTGGTGATTAAATCTTTAACAAGCAAATCAATGTCTTGTTGAATGGTTTGTATCAACCCCAATGACTTGGTAATGTACTGATCGATCGCCGCAGAGATGTTGGCCACATCAGCAGCACATTGTTCTATAGATGCAGAATACAAATCTAAAGTGCCAAACATGTGTCTTACGTGTTCGGAATAATTTTCCGCAGCAGTTTTGCAGCCAATTATATGCTTGGTATCTTGCAACAGGTTTCTAAGTTCTACCAAGCCTGGCAAATGATCTAACACTGGCATATTACTCCCAGGTGAATAAAGAATCAAAAGTAGTAGTAATATTAGTGTGTTCTGGAATTTCCCAGTTGAGTACACCCAAGAGATTTTCTACTTTTTGATCCACAATAGTGGTTTCCATGGTGGCATCATCAAATGGCAGATCTTTGAACCACTGTGGAATGTGCAGTTCATCTGTAGGGTACCCAACACTTGTATATCCTAGAGGATTATCTCTAAGTTTGCACACAATAGTTTTCATGCCATCTACTATACTCATGCTATAGTTGTCGCCGTGCATGCGTTTGAGATTGTTCCAGTTCATGGCAGCGCGAACATGCCCAGGCATGTTGGCCCGACCCAGACGTTCTTCTTCTCGTGTGAACTTGGTCAAATTGTTCACACGCTTGGGTGTGCCTTTTTCCCATGCTGGTCTCTCTTGGAATGCAATCTTGAAATCACGCACCTTGTCATACACATGTTCTTTTGTGCATCCGGTTAGTACATCAGTAAGCAAGTCACTCAAGAAGTCTTGTACAACCTTGGGTGTGTCTGAACGCTTGAGATCCAAGCCCATGGCCTTGACCTTGCCTGGTTTGCCATGTGTGTCTAAGCGGTGTCCTTCCAGATCAAAGATAAGAACTGCATAGCGTTTCTTTTTAATGTAGAGACCTTTTTCTGCCACCAGCTCTCGTCCGCCTTTGATAAGATCTCCCATTGACCTTGGACAGTGACAGGCCCGTTCCATAAAAGCAGGGAAACTGGCATTAACTTGTTCGGCGATATTGTCGTAGAGCTGTACACAGGTTTCTTTGTTCCATTCCATGCGTCCTGCGGCAACGTCTTCTTTAATAGCAGGCCAGGCTGTGAAATAACAGCTATCAGTGTCTCCATAGATAATTGCCTCGCCCACATGGTCGTAAGTTCCGAAGATGCATTCGTTAATATAAGCGTCCATGTGGCGGGCAATGATTCGTCCAGTGAGTGTAGTACTCTGACCAATTCGCTTGTCGAAGAAACGACAACCTGGGTTAAGGATCGCCCCGTAAAGACTGTTAAGGTTAATTTTCTTGACCAGCTGCCGTTTGTCCCAAAATGCTTTGTCCTCGGGTGTGTCAGCATCTTTCTTTTTGGCCTGTAGTTCTTTTCGTTCTGCATACCATCTCTCCAGTAGTCCAGGTATAACACCTTTGCGTTGATATGTAAAAATTGTACCGTTGGCACTGATAGTCCAGGGTTGATTGCTGTCAAATATCAATCGCCAGACTTCAGCAGCTGAGTGTACTGTAGATTCGCCAGTCTCCCAGTCAATTGTTATTTCTGTGCCTATTTGTCCTTCCATTACCGCAGTATATTCAAGAGTGCCAAACATGTTTTCCCAAGCATCAGCGAAGGAGCTGCCTGCTGCTATCTTTTCTTGAATATACCTATCAGTCATTGTCGGTCTAAGTTGGCCAACAATTGTTTCCGGCCCCATGTTAAGAGCACGGATCGCTGACGGATAGAGACTGTTGATGTCGATTGCCCCGACCCAGTCGTGCATGCCCCTTTTGGGGTAAGCAACGTAGGCACCTGCTGCTTGTGTGTCACCTTGTTCATCTCTTCCTTTCCGGTTAGGTACGATAAATCCCAGTTGATGTGCTTCATTGATAATTGCTTGTTCCGTAACTGCAACAGCACCCATTGTAGTCACAAGTAACACTGTGTTGTCATGTGCAAGTTCATTTGCCAAATCCAAGAACCGGAGTTTCTTGTCTAGCTTGTTTAACAGCATGGTGTCTTGCCTGTTGTACTCAATAAACTTGAGGAAGTCTTTGTTGTACAGCTGATCCAGTGTGCCCTCGTACTGTGTTTTGCGTTCGTCTAATTCGTATTCTGCGATAGCATCTAGACTGTAACTGTGTCTTTCTTCATATGTGTATTTCCTATAAAGTTGCATATAGTCCATGTGTACTCGACCCAGCAGGTCAAAGGTCAAGTTTTCTGCGCCAAATCTTTCAAAAGTTCTTTCTTTAGGCATTTGTCCCCATAGACAAAACCTGCGACAATCGTCCTTGCTCAGCACACGCTTGGTGCGCATGATCATGTAAGGAATATCAAACCCTTCTGAGTTCCAGCCGCTGAGAATATCTGCATCCTCAATCAAGTCAAGAAATGTGCCTAACAGCTCTTCCTCACGTTCAAACAAAAAACAATTATCGTATTGAGCAGCTATTTCTTGTGCTGTTTCCCAGCTCATGCTCTTGGGAGGAATAACCAAAGTGACCAACTTCTGTAACCAGTCGAGATACACTGTCACTGCTGTGATTGCGTTGAAAGGGTCGTCTGGCTTGCTGAAGCCACGCACAGGATCAAAGTCAACTTCGATATCGAAGAAACAGGTTTGCAGTTGAGGAGAAGTGGCGCCTAGGTAATTGGATTCGAGACACCGGAAGATAGGATTGATATCGCTTTCCCACAGGCGCTTGCCTGAATGTATGCGAAGTTCTTTGTGATATTCTTTGCTGTTACGGCTGGCGAAACGACTTACAGGTGTGTCGTAGATGGTGCGAAATTTGCCGCGAGGGTCGTCATAATAAAAAACATATTCTGCTGGGTATTCACGATATACTCTTTGACCGTTTACTCGCTCAACAACGTGAATACGATCTTTTTCGCGATCAAAGATGGCGTCAACATAACTCATAATTTCTCCATGTGCAATTTCTAGCTTGCACTACTCTACATGCCGTTTTGTGTCCGGCGAGACAATAATATTTAACTGAACAGGTGGTCTGTGACAAATTCACAAAGTCTTGCAAATAACAAAGCACTGTACATTAGAATCCACATGCACACGCCCATGCCTGCCCAATAGGCAAAGATTTCTGCGGCTATAGCAATCATGTGAGCATTCTAATCAGTCCGACGGCGTCAATGGTGACCAGCAGCAGATAATTAGCAAGCATACCAAAGGAACGACGACTATAAGCACACCCAGCGTATATAGCACAACCTGTAATCCAAATTGGGTACAGGACAAGAAGGGGTGGATTAGGCACGGTGACGGCCATAGTGAGAGAACAACCAATAGATATAGCCCAAGCAAGGACCTCAAGAACAAAACGAGGTTTATTACTTTTGTAGTCCTGCTTGATCCAGTCAAAGATTCCACTGAGTATGTCTGTCAAAGTGTTTTGCCTACTGTTTCAAGAATTGTGTTCAATTCTTCGTGTTCTTTATTGGTCTCGCCTAGCTTGCTTTTGTGAGCAATGCGAATGGCCTTTTTTAATACGGATGGTTTGACCTCTAATTCCTCGGCAATGGCCTTGACTGTGTCATTGAGTCCTTCGGTCAAGTCTTCCACTTCTTGCATAACCTGCATGCCTTCATTTATCAGCTGAGTGAGTTTGGCCTTTTCAGCCGAACCGAACATTCTAGTTGACATAATATCTCCTGATTGAAAAATGTATTGTACACTTTACTTACTGTGAATGCAATACATCTGATAGATTATTCACACGTTGCCCAGACAAGATTTGTCCATTTCTTGTAAAGGTATGACCCTTTGGGAGGAATGCAGTTGCCCAGTTCTGGATGGCGTTCAATTCTGTATTGGATCACCATATAAAACATCAACACAATAGACGCTATGAAAAAGGTTACCAAACTCCAGCAGGTTATTTTGTATAACTGTTGTTTTCTTTTTCTACGAAGCACCTTGGAACGTTCCGCATCACGGCGCATCTGGTTGGCAATGGCAACCTTTTGTTCCTTGCCCATCACCTGCATCATTTCACTGACCTCGGTCCACAGTGCGCCTAGTTCTGGTGGGCTTTGATACACCATGATTTCACGCAGTTCAGTGGCCATGTGCTCCAGCTGCTTTTTCATCAGCACTCGTTGCAGTGCTCGTTTGCCTAGACTGGCATCGCCGGTGTACACTTCGTTTTTACCTCGACGCTCTTCTTCTTCAAAGATAGCAAAGCACTTGTGATAGTTGTCAAAGTATGTGCCCAGGTGGTTGCCAATCTCTGTGTAGATGTTGGTGGTTTCGCCATCGCGCTTGTTCAGCTCAATGATGCGATTCTTTTCAGAGATGTACTGATTTTTTTCAGCTACGGTTGGAGCACGATCTCGGAACTTGTTATGAAACTGGTCATCAAGATCCTTGAGGATGTCCTTGACATCCCCAGCTGCGCCTTTTATGTCTTTGTAGAGTTTGCAACCCTCTTTGACTAGTTTGACCGCACCATTGGCAAGGGCAAACAGCGTAATTGGATCCATTTTCCTTTGATTCCTTATTCATCTTTTTTTTGACGGAATCAGAGTTTGTAACTTAATTGAGCTCTTGTGTATTTATTTGGATCTTACGCTGGCCAGGCGCAGCAGGGCGAGAATACGTATGTAAAGCCAACCTATGTCAAATTCGTACCATTTTAGCGATAGCTTTGGGCTAGCAGGGTCCAGATGGTGATTATTGTGCAGCTCTTCGCCCCCAATAACAATACCCCATGGAGCAATATTTCTAGATTTATCTCGTGTTTGGCCATTACAATACCCCCACCAGTGTGCGATACCATTTACCACGCCTGCGGCCCAGAACGGAATCCACAGCATTTGGATACCCCATATTATGGCGCCAACCCAACCAAAAAGGGCGCAGTTGAACAAAAAGAGAATGCCAATGCCAAGTCTGGAGTGAGCACTGTATAAGTGAAGCTCCACCCAATCAGCAGGAGTACCACGACCGTATGCGTCAACCATGACTTTATCTTTTGATGCTGCATGATACAACAATGCTCCTTGTGTTACTACTTTGAAAATACCAAACACATGCGGCGAGTGCGGATCGCCGGGGTGGTCTGAGTGTTGGTGATGCTTGCGGTGTATGGCCACCCATTGCTTGGTAACCATGCCTGTCGTGAGCCATAACCAGGCTCGCATGAAGTGTGCTACTACAGGATGAAACGTCACACCACGATGCGCTTGGCTGCGATGCAGATACAAAGTAACACAAGCAATTGTGATGTGCGTGACAACTAAAGTGTAGATAATTTCAATCAATGGAATTGTTCTTCCTCGGTAGAACCTTTAAGAGCCTGCGTACTTGCATCCTGCTCCACAGTTGTGGTCACACGGTCAAAATAACTTGTACCTACTTCTCGCTGATGTTTAACTGCTTCAAAGCCTCTGGCTGCTGCTGCGAACTCGGCTTCTTGAAGATCAACAAAAGCGGGCATGCCAGTGCGAGCATAACCATGAGCAAGATCAAACATACCATAGTTAAGGGCATGGAATCCAGCAAGGGTGATAAATTGAAACTTGTAGCCCATAGCGCCAAGCTCTCGCTGGAATCGTTGAATAGTTGCGTCATCTAAATTTTTCTTCCAATTGAATGATGGTGAACAGTTGTATGCTAGCATTTTGCCAGGAAATTGTTTGTGGATGGCTTCTGCAAAACGCCTTGCGAATTGTAAATCAGGTGTTCCTGTTTCACACCAGATGAGGTCTGCGTAGGGTGCATAGGCAAGTCCTCGCGACACCGCTTGGTCAAATCCGTTGCGGGTGTAATAGAAACCTTCCACAGTGCGTTGGCCAGTAACAAAAGGCCGATCGTTATCATCAATATCACTAGTAAGTAGATTACCAGCTTCGGCATCAGTACGAGCAAGCAGGATGGTAGGAACACCCATAACGTCAGCTGCCAGGCGAGCGGCAACCAATTTGTTGACAGCTTCTTTCGTAGGTACCAAGACCTTTCCTCCCATGTGTCCACATTTCTTGGCTGACGCCAATTGGTCTTCAAAATGTACACCTGCTGCTCCTGCATGGATCATCCCTTTCATTAGTTCATAGGCGTTGAGTACACCACCAAACCCTGCCTCTGCGTCTGCCACAATAGGAGCGAAGAAATCAGCAGTGCCTGAGTCTTCCATCCATTGTATTTGATCTGCACGAGTAAATGCTGCGTTTATTTTTCTAACCACTGCCGGTACAGAGTCTGCAGGATACAAACTTTGATCTGGATACATGTCGCCGGCTAGATTGGCATCAGCCGCCACTTGCCACCCACTAAGGTATATGGCCTTGAGCCCAGCCTTTACCTGTTGCAAAGCCTGCATGCCTGTCAAGGCACCGAGACTGTTGATATAAGGTTGTGTTTGTAGCAGGTTCCATAACTTGTCCGCACCACGCTGTGCCAAACTATACTCTACTGGATTTGACCCTTGGAGGTCAACCACTTGCTGGGCGGTGTAATTTCTTTTGATACCTGCCCATCTTGGATTTTCCGCCCAGTTTTTTTCAAGGGCACGAATTTTGTCTTGCTTGCTCACATTGATCTCCTGAAATATTTAATTACTCATAGGTGACCAAATCTGAATCACCTAGGCTCCATTTAGGATTGGTTTCCACAGTGTATTTTTTAGTACACACTTTGAAATCTGGAAACAACATTTGTTTGGGGTTACTGGCTGCATCAAAGAACAAACAGCGGTTGTTTGGCTGTGCTGCGTATTGGCCATTGTTCAGTTGGATGAAGTTAAAACTCTTGTGGTCTTCGGGCCACTCGGCATAACTGGTGTCAATGATGTTTAGATCAGGAGCAGCATGGTCCACGGTGAACATGTAGTCTCCTTTGTACATCTGCTTGTCTTTGGCATAGAACTGACAGCTCAAGTTACGCAAGAATGCTTTTTGTATTATGGTAAAATCGTAACTAAAGCAGTCCCAGATTTGCAGCGTGTCTAAAGGTAAAAACAGTTTAGGGTCAAGATTCTCTGTGCGTGATACAAACGCATTGAGAGGTAGTTTGTCATAAAGTGCGCCATAGTTGGGTAAGTATGCTTCGATTCTGAACGCTTGCCCGCGAATGCTTTTTATCGATATCCAAATGCATGGTTCGTATTCTCCGTGGCCTTTTTCAAAATCATACAAAAATTCTCTACGGATATAGCAGTGTACAGGTGGAATGTTAGCGACTAGAAAGCTCATTGTTGATCGATTTAAGTTCTTTGATATCCTGCTTGGTGTCTTCTAAAAGTCTTGTAGCGTAATCAATATTTACTTGCAGATCGGTCCACCATAGCAATATATCTCTAAACACACGAACTACCCACAGACACCAAAGCACTGTAAAAGTTCCGCCTATGGTCAGAATTAATTCTTTAGTTGCGCTGAATCCAGGCACATGAACCACGATGGAATATATGGCTAGAAACACCAACAAGCCCACTGCGCTTGCTTCCCACCACACGCATTGTGTTCTTACTTTTTTAGGACAACTTTGTTTCATTTTGTGATTGTTGCTCGCAGCATCCAACTGTGTTTTCTATGAGCATCCATGCGATTTGCAAGGAAATCGGCTAGGCCCTCTTCGCCTTGTTGAGTGGCTAGATCAAAAACCAATTTGAGAATTTTGACCATTTTATCGCTGTCGTCTAGCAATTCTACTACCATGTCTCCGTCGTCGGGGATATCTGTTTCGTCTGCAATTTGACTCAGCATGCTGAATCTGGTATAGCTGGCAGGAACAAATGCACCTGCTGCTCTAATTTCTTCAGCAAACTGATCAATGCT